>Ga0193738_1000325_pt1 | contig 28636 bp, 22 predicted proteins | sample L2a1metaG_FD_144927 | JGI IMG/M metagenome (GOLD analysis project Ga0193738, IMG submission 144927) | Soil microbial communities from a riparian zone of the East river system, Colorado, United States - L2a1 | ecosystem: Environmental > Terrestrial > Soil > Riparian zone | place: USA: East River... | reverse complement strand
TTTGACTTGCTTAGCAATTGCTACTCTTTCGCTCGCTTTCAAAGTTTGTTTTGCAATTGATTTTTAAAAACAATTTAAAAAAACAAATTATGAAAACTCCAAGAATTCTATTTATGTTGAGATTAGACAAGCTCAACAAGAGAGGCGAAGCGCCTATTTATTGTCGTATTACAGTCGATCATAAAGCTGTAAAATTTTCAATCGGTCGGTGCATATTACCAAAGCGATGGGATGCAACTGACAAGCTTCAGAAAGCAAGAAAACCTGAAGACCGTGAATTGATCCATTACATGGATTCAATTAGGAATCGTATCAAAGAAGTTGAACGTGATTTGCTTGATAGTAAAAAACCGATCACAGCGGAAAATATAAAAAATACATTCAGCGGGAAAATTGGGCAAGATAAAAAATCAAAGTCGCTAATTGAGGTGTTTGAGCTTCATAATAAACGATTCCAGGAGCTTGTTCAAAGCGAGCAGGCCGCTCCAGGAACACTGGACCGGTATCAGCAAACGCTAAAACACATCAAAGCTTTTTTGAAATCAAATTATAGCAAAAGCGACATTCTATTGGAAGAATTAGATTATCCCTTCGTGACAAATTTCGATCATTATTTACGTACAGAACGAAAAAATGAAAAGGGCAGAATCCGAAAGTGCGCGAATAATTCTGCTGTAAAATATGTAGTCAACTTCAGAAAAATTATCAAGTGGGCAGTTGATGAGGAATGGATTAAATACGATCCGTTTATAAAATATAAGCGCAAAATTTTTAAAGTCGAACGACAATGTCTGATACCAGATGAAATTAATATAATTAAGAAAAAAGAAATTACGATTCCAAGGCTGAGCATTATTCGAGATATATTTATCTTTGCTGTTTACACAGGATACTGCTACTCAGATGTAAAGAAGCTAACCTATGCAAATGTGCAACGCCACATAGATGGTGAATTATGGGTGTTTGCAAACCGACAAAAAACAAAAGTAAAAGAGAACGTCATGCTTCTTGATCCTGCGATGCAGCTGATTGAAAAATACAAGTCGCATCCCGAATGTATTGCCACCGGAAATCTTTTTCCAGTACCAAGCAATCAGAAGACAAACGCCTATCTCAAGGAACTCGCTGACATCTGCGGTATCAAGAAAACCCTGACTTTCCATATAGCAAGGCATAGCTTCGCAACTTCAATAATGCTGGCTAATGGCTTAAGTATGGAGACAACCCGAGATGTAATCGGACATTTACATATAAAGGAGACCGAAATTTACGGCAAGATGCTCAATACAAAAGTCAGTGCTGATATGAAAAAATTGAATAAGAAATTTAAGCGGAAACCAGATGGAGATTCAAACATGTCAGTAGTAGGATGACTCATTAAAAAAAAGGGGGCAATTCCAGCCCCTTTTTTACTTTTGGTCCATGGAAATAATAAAAACTGCCCAAAAGATTCTCTTTGCCGAACTGAAAAAAATAGATTTTGATTCTGACCCTGAGCCAAATTTTAACGGGTATGTACCTGCTGACTTTGATAAATTTCGGGACAAGTTAAAATCGTTATATAGAAAGTTTGAGGAAGAAGTGAATGATAATCTTACGAATCGTTCACAATCATTACGGATCTACATTGCGGGTTTGGCAAAGACCATTTCGGAAATAAAAAATAGAATACAGAGAAGCTTGACTTTATGGGAGACATTAATAGAAAATCCAAAATCAATTGGTAGAGAAGGGTTGCGTTCATTGCAGCATTTCTTCTTGTATCAATTGGAAATCATTGACGACACGGAAACAGAAATTTCAAAAATCTTAGAGTTGGCTACCGATGACGATCTTAATCCACTCACTAACTCAACGAGCGATGATCCTATGATGCCCAAAAGCAAAGTCAGGTCAAATCTCTCCCGTGTAGAACTTGCATTTCTCCTCTGGTGGTTGGCTGAAGCGAGGCTCTTTGAATTCGATGGCAGCCAGGACAGTTTTGTTAAATATGTCGAAGGCAATTTTCTTTTCAATGACAAAAATAAAGGGCATGCACCAATGAAGCATCTCGCTTCTCTATTAAATAAATTTTACGATAAAAATTCGACAGAAGTCAATCCATCAATACTGAAGCAGCAACTGCTTGAAATGCTCCAAAATCAGACGCTTCCCCCTTTCAAACCTGTCTTGGAAAAGAACAAGCGCAAAGGCTCAGTTGCTTAGCAATTGCTATGAAACGGCAGTATCGAAAAATACATTTGTGTTCAAATTTTTAAATGATGGACTCAAATGATATTGCGACAAAGCAGGACATACGATTGATTTTGGAAAAAGTCAACTTAATAGTTGAGCTGGTTGGGAAACTTAAATCTAATGCTAAAGATGATCAACCTGAGATTTACCTAACAAGCAAAGAGGTCTTACAAACCTACAAGATAGGCAAAACTCAACTATATAATCTAAGAAGCAAGGGTCTACTCCCATCGTCAAAAGCTTTGGGGCCCCTACTATTTCCGAAATCGGCTATTGAAAAATTTATTAAAGAACAGTTATCAAATTCGTTTTAAATATCGCAGGTAATGGTTTTTCAGCTCGCATTTGAACACATACCATCCCAAAGCTGATTTATTTAATTTTATTGCTCATGAGCGAGGACCTCTTTAATCATATTCAATACAAGGCTTAATTGTCCTTCTATTTCACATTCCCAAACAGTAATAACTTTCCAATTTTGCTTTTTCAAAGCACTTGAATTTGCTTTATCCTTTTTAATGTTCTTAAATAGTTTTTCCCTCCAAAAATTAGAATTGGTTGAAGGAATTCTTCCCTCCCTACATTGCCTATGATAATGCCAAAAACAACCGTGCACAAATATGACTGTTCTGTACTTTGTCAAAACAATATCAGGCTTACCCGGTAAATTATTTTGATGCAGCCTGAATCTGAAACCTTGTTTGAAAAGGTGCCCACGTAAAATCTTTTCGGGCTTGGTATTTTTCCCTCTGATTCTACTCATTACTTCGCTTCGCTTTTTTTTAGACCAGATGTCCACTTAATTCTGAATGAATTATTTTATTTACCATAATAAAATCTTTCAATGCTTTAGCAATCGCTTCCGCTAGGGGAACAGGAACTCCGTTCCCAATCATCTTGAATTTTTTTGTGAGTGGTAGTTCAGGCGGTAAGACATAGCTGTCTTCAACACCCTGTATGCGTAATGTCTCACGCACAGACAAACGTCTGTGCTTATATGGATGCAAGTGAACCTCATTGTTTCCATAACAAGCTGTTGGGCTATATTTGAACCGATGAAGTCGTTTAAATGATGGTCTGTTTGTTTCTCCTTCTCCAATTTTTTCCAACTCTTTTTCTTCCACATACAAGTTAAAATACTCTTTGGCATTTGGAGTACCTTTCATTTCCCGAAAAGGAACCAAACAACTTTCAACACACAACTCAATAGGTAAGCCCTTTGGCTTTTTTAATTTTTTTCCAAATTCAACAGTTCTTGCCCACTTGTATTTTGTAGCTGCACCATTATATCTTCTATTCATTGGAAATGCGAACCATTCACCAAGAGAATTATTTGCAATGTCTTCATCAATTTTATCTTTACGAATGCCAATAAAAAACACTCTCTCTCTGAATTGAGGAACACCAAAGTCTAAAGCATTTAATGTCTTATGATCAACAAAATAGTTCTGTTCTAATCGTGCAACTAATTCCATCATGTGCTCTTTTGTTGAATTGCGCTTTGTCAGGCCTGTAACATTTTCCATAACAAAAAAGGTTGGCAACAATTCAAGAATTTTATCAAAAAAAACCACGGTTAACTTTCCTCTTTCACCCTTAAATCCTTCAAGATTGCCATTGATTGTGAAATCCTGGCATGGGGGGCCGCCAATGATTCCGAAATCTTTCGGTACACTATTAGCAAAGGCTTCCTCAAGAATCTTTTTAGAACTAACTTCTGTAATTGATTTTTTATTAAATATCTCAGCCTTTGTTCCATTGCCTCTTGCTTTCCGCCAGGAAGTAATTCCTGCTTCATGAAGCTTAATGAATATGTCATCCACTTCATTTGTCCAAACTATTTCAAACCCTGCCTTCTCAAATCCCATGTCCATGAAGCCACCTCCGGAATAAAAGGATAGAATTGGTATCTTAACATTCTCTGTCATAGACGTATTCCTGTTTTAAAATTCATTCTTTCAATTATATCGATGGGTAAAATTGTAAACACAGCTTTATAATTTTGAAATCTCTTGTTCCCTTTTGTTTTCCAAATAGCAATTAGGTCTTCACTCTCTGTCATATTGTAGTAACCGGGCTTGAGAGCTCCAGCAAAAATTCTATCGAATCCGTTTTGCCCTTTAATAAAGAGATAAATTGGGGGATATTCTTTTCTTTCTGATAAATGATAAGAATTGAATACTGCTCGCAAGACTTTATTGCCTGGTGAATCGTGTATTTCCTTACCTGGCACTTTGTTATCTCCGTAATAAGTTACTCTGTCAACATCTATTATATCATTCCAATCATTATCAGCTAATGTCGTGTATAATGCAACCAATGATGGTTTTTCCGCCTTTCCAGAAAAACGAATTCCCGATTGATTTCCCACAGGCAAAAGCTTTGAAATTGGCTCGCTTGATAAGTTATTTTTAATACCGCCTTTATAAAGTGCACCTTTAATTAAATCCGCAGTTCTCAAATTATCAAATTCGATTGTTTTCATAAATCATTGTTGTCTTTGTTGCAGAATAAAAATTGTTTCGTGAATCCTTCCTGAGATTGAACACATTTATCTTTTTTGTTTTACTGTTAACTAATTCATCAAACATATCAGTAGGTAAATTTGAAACAGTTATTGTGTTTGATCCAGATTGTAAATACATACTGACATTCCCGTTTTGAAATTTTATTGCATTTATCAACGAACCAGAAATATCATTAAAGTTGTTAGAGCCTTCAATTTCTCTCAGGTAAAAAAGGCAAGCTGGTCTGTATAGACAAAACTTACAATTTGCTTCTGTTGGATTTGCTTTGTAGAATCCAGTATCAATACAATTATTGGTCGAATCTAATAAGCTTTTCGCTTCTTCAAAGATAGCTTTACATTCAGTCTGTGAAAAGGCAATTGAAAATTTTTGTTTTGTCAAGTCAACCAAGCTTAATTCAGTTGGAAACTTTCCTGTATTTTCAAAATACAAATAAGCATAAAGTTTGAGTTGCTCTTCGTATTCTTTTTTTACTTCAGAATGCACATCTCCATCATCATCTAAAAAATCCTGAGTTATTGCTCCGGTCTTAAAATCAAGTATCTCGGTTTTGGCTTCTCCTTCAATCACCAAATCGATTTTGCCACCGATAGTTTTGTCTTTTGATTCATACCATTTCTCTGTTATAAATTTTGACTTTACTACTTTTGATTTACTCTCTGAGTGTTTCTTCAAATACTCTTTAAGTAAAATCTTTTTCATAGTAAAGTCCTTGACTTTTTTTTGCAGCGGAACAAAATAATTATAGCCCTGTTCAATTAATTTTTCCTCCATCAGCCCTATGTACCCCTCAAAAATTGAGTTAAATTCTTCTTCACTTTTGATTTCCCCTTTGGAAATTAGCTCAAGCATTTTATGTAAGACCGTTCCGTAATAAGCATTAGCAGAAACCGGAAGCAAGGGAATTTTATTTCTTCCTTCTGCCAAAAGGGATTTGTAAGAACAGTTTTTCATAGAGAAAAACTGACTTGGTGAAATCCTCTTTATCTTTTTTAATTCTATTTTCTCAATTGACTTCACGGCTTTGTAACTAATTTTTCATAACACCATCCAGGCCGCCTGTGCAAATTAAATGTGTCAATAATGCTTAAAGAACCTCCTGAATTTGAAACTTGCTTTCGTATTTCAGTCATTGTTTTGGCTAACCAATTTTCATCATAGTTCAGGTTGGTAACATTCCAAAATGGGTGAACGATTGCAATGATGCTGCTCTTGTTTAAGTGACGGATTATTGGTAATCCATTTATCTCATCTTTATGACCGTATCCAAAACTTTCTGCGAAGGTGTTTCTCAATCGGGTTGCATTTTCTTTCCAACCCTGTAATTCAGGATATTTAAAATCCCCATCGACCCCACAAATGAAATTAGCATCATGCATCACTCGTAACATTGACAAAGCCAATCTCCAATCAAGTAAGCTATGGTAATTCATGTTTCTGTAAACCTTTAGACACTCATAACAAGAATCTTTGCACCCTTCCTTTCCATTTCCATTTCCGAGAATATGATTGTCGCTAAGTATCTTTCTTAGGTATTCTTGGCTTGGGTGACTTGAAAAAATATCATTTAGTATATCGCCAAATTCATTAAACAGTTTCCTGACAAATCCTGAACCGTTTGGTAGTTCATCAGTTAAAACTAACTCAGCAATATACCGTTCAGAATCATCATTAAGTTTTTTTCTTGCAATGTCCGCTATTTCAATTTCTGTAGGGTCAATATCAAGTTTGTCTGCAATAATTCTTTGAAGTAAAAATGCTGCTGAATAATACCCAGAACGAACACCGTATGATTGGGCACTTATATATGTGATGATGTTTTGGTTTTCAGTTGGAACCATATTCAGATTTAAAGCATCGGGAACTGATGACAGTGTAATTCTGAGTATTTCCGTTTTCTTATTTGTTCCCAAGGCAATTGATTCTTCTTGAGAATCAGGTAATGGAAATACTTGCATCCTATAGCCACTATTTGAGGGAAGGTTTACGGCATAATCATTAAGAAGCCATTGATTTCTGAAACGGTACCCACTTCTATCACCGAAGGGAAAATGATTAAGAGTATTATAAAGTTGACCTTTGAAAAAATTATCAGCATTCGTATTTACACGCCATGTTACATCTCTGTCAGAAATAAGTAAATCAGTATTGAATGCTGTTCCGGGAGTTGTTTGATTATCCTCATTATTTGTTTCGGCAAATATTGGAGGTCGTGAAAGCAGGAATAATGAATCCTCTTTTGAATCACTACCTCTTCCAAAATTTGTTCTGTAGGCTATAGGTGCTTTTAATAAAACAGGTGGTTGGTATTGACTGCAACCATCACCACCATTTGGACAAACGGCAAAGCCACCTTGAGATTCAATAGCAAGTTTTTCCTCATCAGTGTATGTTTTGTAATACCCGCATGTTCGACAACGAACCATCCATTTATTGATGTAAAATGGATTTCCTTGGAAATTGAAATTACCATGTGCTTGAAATGGCAGTTTTTCTGAAGGTTCGGTGGTAAATCCAATTGCAGTATGAATCGCTTTATCTTTTGTCTTCTGAGAACCAGGGGCAAATTCATAAATTGCCATTGCTTGATCTCTATCTATCAATAGTTGATTTAGAGAATCTCTTTCATAGCCATGAAATAAATTCTTGACAGTTGTTGGCATTCCAAACATTGGTAATATTCCACCCTCCGCTAACTTTTGAGAAATATCATCAGTAGAAATCTCATTGTTGTCAACTACTTTTTGAGATTTATTTATCAAACTACTTTCGGAACCAATTTCGCAAATCCAATTAATAAATTCTGTTCGTTGTTTTTCCAATTCAGGTGTGAGCAAAGCATCAACTGTTTTCTCTACTTCAGTTTTGTTGCTTGAAATCCATGAAATGATTTGTGATTTATAGTTAAGCCATTTTGATTGGTCAACTCCAATTTTTCCGAACTCACCATGAATACTTGACCTTTCATCCCCGTCAACATTGATTTGAGTGTATGCTTTTCTGAAAATTTCTTTAGCAAGTAATCGTTTGAAAATTCGATCTTGATTCATTGTAAGAAATGGAGTTGGGGGTGCATCATTTGTTATCTTATGAGGATTGGCAAAATAAAATTCGTCATGACTTCTACCTCTGCAAAAAGTCAAAATAACTGAATATGCTTGCCCCCTCCGTCCTGCCCGACCAACTCTTTGTTGGTAATTAAATCTTTGTGGTGGCATATTTCCCAACATCACGGCTTGCAGAGCCCCAATATCAACACCAACTTCGAGTGTTGTTGTTACACTTAAAAGGTCTATAGTTTTTACTTCCTTCTTTCCTTCTTTTGGTAAAATCACATTTCTAAAGTGCCTTTGCCTTGCAAACTGATTATCTGTCTGACCAGTTAATTCTTCGCAATGCAAACGAATAGGCTTTCTCTTTTCTACTATTGCGTTATATGCCAAATAATTTCTTTGCCAATGGTTGTTGCAAGTGTCGTTTGTTAAACTTAAGGAAGTAGAATTAAAATCATCTCTTGTTGTTCCAGCAAAGGTGCAAATTCCTCCTGATGGATGAAGGTGTGGACGGTTTACAAGAGTACCCTTCCATATATGGTCTGTGGCTTTGGAAACAGTAATAAATAATCGCTCAATTAATAATCCATTTGTAGAATCTAAAAGTCCAGAACTAAATAAAGTTTCGTAAACAGCATTTCCTAAATCATTGGGGTCGATCTTGTTCTTATCTCCAACATTTTTAATCCAACGTCTCAATGGTGAAGGCAGTGAATCAAAATTCACATAGGGATTACGGTTTGGAAAATCTGAATAGTTATGCTTGAATTTGTCTCCTAAAATCCTAATTGAACTGTTTACAATTTGCAAGAACAAATCAGAGCTTATGTTTAATGATACGGCAAAGTGATTTAATGCAGGTGTTTCAGGATTGATGGATAGAAAACCAAACCCAGAAGATTCAAATGAATAAAAAAGTTGACCAAAAAACATTTGAGATAACTCCTTAAAAGAATTCTTCTTTATTTCATCAACGAAATCCTTAAGGTTCGCGTCATTCTTCCACGAAGGTTCATTTGCGAATTCAATTAGTTTATACCAATCCTCCCATCTGTTATTAGTAGTTGGGAATTGTTGTAGATTAATATCAACTCCGCCTGGATTCACACCTAATGAAACTAACCGTTTTACTACTGGTGCAAGAGTCAATGAACGTGGAAGGTCAATCAATTCGCCAATTCTTATTGTGCCTTTTTTAATTTGATTTAGTATTTCAAGGGCATTTTCTTTCTCTTGCCTGTTAGGCGACTTCGAATGATATACAAGAGTATTTATTTCCTCAAAGATGTATGGATACTCATTTTCAAATCTGCTTTTTGTTGCTGAATCCTTTTTGTCAAATGCAGTTACAAGTTCATTTTTTTTCAAAATGTTTGAGTGAAGTTCAAGCAATAAAGTTTCTCTTAGTAAATCTGTAAAGTGATTTCTCTCAATTCCGTTTGCTACTTGTGCAGCATCTTCGCGGCTGTCAGAAAAGACAACAAGTTTTCTTTCATCAACTTTATCGGGGAGTTGCAACATTAACTCCTTTGCAAAAATCTGACTGGTCTTGGCGAAACCCGTTCTGAATGAACGTATAGTTGATTTGCGGCTGATCTTCTCTGAATAATCTGTTGCACAACACGGACACACGCACGGGAGTGCGTAGTGCGTATCATGTCCGACGTTGTTAACGAAAATATCTCTTGCTACATCTGCACCATTGCAATAGATGTAAAACATTCTTCCTGAAATCCAGTCGTCAGGAATTTCTTTGTCGTGCCTGCTGCCTAAATCAACATCACCTGATTTTACGTTGAGAATGGCCGGAACCCATTGTGCATCATAATTTCTGTTGTCGTTCGGATTTACCAATGGTTGGTCATTCCAAGTGTCGGCCTCTTGCCCTGAATTTCTTCCAAAGCGTTGAGTATGTTTTGTGAATTTCTGTTTTCCCTGAGCCCAAAAAATTCCATATTCCTGATAAGTTCTTTTCTCAATCAATTTGCCTGGGGTCTTTTCAGGAATGCCTTCTATCTTCGGGCTAAGTGGAAGCAATTCCCAAACCCCTCTTTTTCCAATTGACCTGCTTCCACCAAAAAAGGTTGTTCCACAATTATCACAATAAAGCAATTCCAAAACTCTATTGCCATTCTCCGAAGTTATTTGTGAAGCGGAATAAAGTTTTCCGGCCGTCCGTTCACCATCTTTGTATGAATCAACATCGAGAATGTCATTTGGATTAACCGATGCCCAAATTCCTTCAATGTTCCTGAAGAAATAATGGAAGCGAAACCTTGGCAGCTTTCTGTCTTCTAATATTTCTAATTTGCCCACAAATTCTTTTTCATCAAGCAATCCTCGTGCAATCAATAAACCTCTTAAAGCAAGTTGTAAATCTTCTTTTGAGTTTGCAGTTTCAAAAATTGTCTCTGCAAAAAAGTTTTCTTCAGAATCATCACCGATGGCTTTCATTGAACAGACTGCTTTGTAGTTCTCGCATGGAGCAAACATTCTCTCCTTCAAAAGCAGAGCAGGGTTTGTAATTACACCCAGAAGTTTTTCAATTCCATTTCCTTGAATTGAAATGCTGAAAGCATTTGCAATTTCAGTTGCTGCTTCATCACAAGCGGAAATAAAATCAGAATTAGAAATATTTTCCTTTGCATTTGAAAATCTTTTTGCGACATTTTTGAATGGATTGATTGGAAGTTTTCTCGAACTTGAAGGAAAAGGCCCAACTGGATTATTATTTCCCGCAATTATTTTGAATGGCTTCTTCTTCCAATCAACTCCAAAAAAATCTTCCAAAAATTCTTTACTCTTTTTTCCTTCTTTGGATTCATCGGCAACAATGGATGCACTTGATGCAAGTATTCGCAATTGTTGATGATTTGGATGTAAGCCTAAGCGGTCAAGCACAAGTCTGATCAAGTATGCTACTTCTGAGCCTTGTGTCCCCCTGTACAAGTGTAACTCGTCAATGATTAAATGAAAAATCCTGTTTGGCTTCTCGGCCTGTTTTTCTTTTTCTGATAGTCCTTCACATTCCAACCATCTTCTTGTTTGGTCAAATATTCCTGAATCAATGGAACGCATCAACATGATGCTTAACATGGAGAAGTTTGTTATGAGAATGTCGGGGGGCGCAATCTGCATATCAAACCGACAACGCATTTCTGCACTGTTGTCAAGCCTCTGGAAAAATGATTTGAGTTCTTTAATCTTCTCTTGCTGCTTGTCAGAAGAAAGATTACGGAATTCCTCTTCGTTAGGAAGTTCCGTCCTTATGTATTCGGCAACCTTGTTGAATGCATCATCCAAATTCTGCAATTCAGATTTTAACTTCTTAATTTTGTTCTCATTCCGGCTCCCATCTGATTTGAAAAGTTCACCTGCTGTTGGAGTTGAACTGTTGTATCTTCCGAAATAAATTTTGTTGCCGTTGCCATTTGAATTGAACCAATTTCTTGTATCATCAGAATCAAGCGCCTTTCTTAATCTGCTCATTTGGTCCTCCACCAAAGCATTCATCGGATAAAGTATCAATGCTCTTATTCCCGCCTTTCTTATTTCATGACTTCTTTGGCTGACAGCACCACTCAAACTTTGTGCACTTGTATCGGCAATGTGCCTGGGTGTTAAACCGTCTGAACCTTTCCACCAAGTATCAATGCTCTGAGATTTTTGATTTGTATTTTCCCAAAGCGTGAATTCCTTTGCAAGTTGAGCAAACAACGGCAGTAAAAAAGATTCTGTTTTTCCTGAACCTGTTCCTGATGTGATTATGCAGTTGTTTCCCTTTAATGCATCAATCATCATCTTCTCTTGATGAGAATACAAGTTTTTGTCTGTAGGAAATAAACCACAGGAAACGAGCCCCTTAAAAACCTCTAACTGCGAATCTGTGAGAGTGTTTTGTAAATCGCCCTCTGTGTAACTCTTAAAAACTTTCTTTGCTGTTTCGTAGTCAGGCAATGGTTCAATCCAAGGTTTGCGATAAAGAACCTTATCATAATTGAGCAAATCATTCCGCTCACTTTCCACTCCGGTGAACTTTGTTCCAAAAGCAGTTTCAACATAACGGATGAAATTATCTTTGATTATTTCAAATGAACCAATGGGGTCTTTCATATTGCGAGCGTTGTAGATTCAATATTCATGTTTAATACAAACCGGAAAAAATTTTGAGTGAACAATGATGGCACATTCCGATAAACATTATACCATACATTTATTTCTTTCAAGTTTAGCTGCTTGAACTCTGGAGCTTCACCACTCAGTTGCATCATCAACCTTGCAATGAGTTTTGGCAATGGAAGTGAAGCCGGGACTGCAATTGAATTTGAATTGTAAAAAATTTCCTGTGGTCGTGAAAACAATACTCCATTACCATATCCCTTTTCTTTTTTTGAAACGTGATTGATGAATAAATATTTTCCCCAATTCTTTTCTCTGATTGAATAGTATGATTGATTAATCCACAAACCGTATTCAGTTATGAATGTAGGTCTGAATTCTACAAGCGAATAATTTTTGTCAAAGTTTTCTGCAAATTCAAATTTCAGGTTTTCTCTCCTAAAAGCTTTTGTTTCTAATTGATTTCTTTCATACGCTTCCGCTGTACCTCTGCTCATCGTGTGCTGTTCATACTGAAATAGAGTTGGCAAAAATGCTTTTTGTTTCAAGAGAAACCATTCATCAAATTCAAGTTGGAATCGGTTGGCAATGTCAGCAAATTCTTTGCGGTTATTACTCGACAAAATGATTGAATCAGGAATGAGCATTTTTCTGTTTTGCTCATTCTGATTTTTTACAGCCAATGAAATTTTTCCGTTACTGTTCAAGCAATAGTCAATCATTTCGTTTACCAACTTCTCACTTCTTAAACCTGTAAGCATAACCTTTCTGCCTTCGGAGGATGGAATGAAAATTAATTTGGGTGGAAGTGAAAATATTTTTTTGGTTGCTTCATCAAAATCAACAAAGCCAAGATTGTCAAGAATATAAATTGAGAATTTTCTCTTTGTCAGAACATCGTGCTGTCCTTCTTCAAATGTGTTATGAAAAATAGTTTCAAAAGCTTCATTGTATTTGAGAATATCACACTCCTTGACTGCAACTAACCATTTTACCAACAAACCTTCTGAAAACTTGAACGGCTCCTGATAAATATCAGCTTTTATGTTCGGTTCAAAACTCATTCTATCAATCGAGTTCGGATTAAAACCCGACAACAGAATTTTATTTCCCTGAATTAATTGATCCGCTTCATCTGTAGGTGAATTGAATTTATTCCGCTTCGGTAAAGCTTCAACGCTTAGTTCTTTCAATTGAGGTTCATCAACCTTGTATGTCTGTCGTATTCCTTCTATAAATTCATTTTCAATTTGAATAACGAAACTTGAATTTGGAATCAAGTTATCCGGCAACAACCAAATGCCGCCGAGTGTTGGATGCTGTGTCAAATATTTTCTTTGAGTCTCTCCTTCATATTGCAGGTAGACTCTTTCACTTCCATCAGAGTTTGATACTTCAACTTCTGGAGGAAGTTCATTCAAATAAATTCTGTACCCAATTTTTAAACCTGTGCCTGATCGAACTGAAATTGTTTTGTCCTTGTAAACCCGTAGCTGTTGATATTCTGGGTGACTGTGCCTTGGATTCTTGAATCTAAATAGCGAATAACCACTTGGGATATTGGGATATGAGCTGCAATCTTTAAACATAACACAACTTTCTTCACCCCAAGCGATGATTGAAGCGTTAATCTCATTTCTACATAATAGAAACATTTCCTCCGCTCTCAGTAGTGATTCAATTTCAATCCAAAAATCATTGCTCAATAAGAAATAATGTCCACGGACAAACAAACGAATATTTCTGAACTCAAATTTTGCAATCCATTTGTTTGCAATGTCTCTCAACTCAAAAATACTTCCGGTAAATTGTTTGCGAATGGTTCTTGACCATTTATCATTTTCATATATGTCATCAAACTCTCCGAGTTTTAATCCTGGGGGAGGTTCAGTTGCATAATTAACTCTGAAAGAAAAGTCTACCTCGCTGTCTTCATTGATTTTAAATTGAAGCTTAACTGGAACAACAGTATTTTTCCGAATTATTTTTTCAACTCCCTCCTTTAAAATTATCTCATGTTCTTCGCCTGTCCATTCATTGAATTCAGAACGAACAGTTTCAAGAATTGAATTTCCAATTTCATCTTCCGGCTTCCTGATGATTTCGATAGTGCTTGGTTTTAAGCCAAGTATTTCAATTCCTTTTCTGCTCAGATGATGTCTGAAAACCTCATCCTGATAAAATGTGTTTGGTGTTAAACCTGACGCGAAAAAAAAGTCCGGTAATTTCTTAATTGCCTTTGGCGTAAGAACACATTGTGAAAAAGGCTTGTAAACAAATTTTCTTGTTTCATGAGTGAACCGGAGTTCCCTGAAACAACCCAACTCTCCACCCTTGGTCTTGTTTGACCAGATAGAAAGATCAGCCCAAAGAATATCAATCTCTTTAAGTTTGTTTCTTAGGTTCTGCTGGATATTATTTTCCTCTAAAAAATCTTCTAACCGGTCATAATAATTTGTTGCATAATAGTCGCCTTGAATTTCAATCAAAGGCAAAACCGCAAAAACTAAGTGTCCTATGTATGGCGGGTATTTTAGTTCAAATCCTTCAATGGATTTGAGTCCAGCTCTGTTCCATTGTTGATATGCATGAACTGCTTTGTCAAAAATAAATGGGAAGCTGTTTGAGCCGGGTAAACCGTTTCGGATTTTTCTAAGATAGTCATTCCAGATTTCTTGATCACTTTCTCCATTAAAATTCTTTTTAGCAAGATTAATGATCTCAGGCTTTGTGATAAATAGGAAAATATCTTTGCCAGAATGTCTAGAATTAAAGAAGTGTGCAGCAAGGGTATTGTTCCATTCCAAAAAATGCATTCAGGAGGTCTCCTTTACAAATGGTCAACTTAATTTAAGAATACTTGAAACTTAACAATAATGGGCCGGTAAATTAAAACTTCCCATTTGAAAAACATCCATTAGTGGACACATTTCCTAAAAACATTGATTTCAAGCTATATTCCTACACGGGTATTCTCTATTGCGAAAATAAATACAAAAATACCTCACTAATTTCTTTGAACCGCGCATTTTTTTCAATCATATTAATGTGAGGGACTTGATTTTAGAAATGCATAACAAGCATTCCTTACTTCCTCTAACCCACCCCAGACATTAATTACTGAAGTTTCCACATAAAGAGGAACAATAACTTTAGGATCTGTTACTGGTTTTCTTCCAGCTCCTTTACGCGCTCCTCCTTTTGCAGCTTTTTTTTTGCTCGTAGCCATTATTGACAATTAATAACGCAAAGGTATTCGTCAACCTTTAATTCATGCTTTGAAGGACAGGAGATAACCAACAACTTTTCACCAATTTATTCCTCTGATGATCAACCAATTGATATAATAAATGAATATATTATTGAATAAATCATTGATTAATTCAATGAATTAAAGTAGCTTTGCATTATAATTCGATAAGCTCAATGAACAAAACTACTCAGCTACGACTCATAGGATTGATTTCAATGACAGCAGAACAGCTGACGCCAATCACCTTTACAAAAGACTCGATCTTATACAGCTTACTGTTACAAAAACTGGAAAGATTTGAACGGTGGAGGAACACAAGAAAAATCAGCCGACAAGATTTTGAAATTCATCTTAACAAATCCGAAGAACTTGTAAACGCTTATTTGGAAGTCTACAATAAGACGGCAACCTTTTACAGATGTGCAATTCTCTACGGGCAGATTCAATTCGATTACTATGTAATGATGCGCCGAAACAGAATCGTATTATTCTTTTTCCATGTCAACAAAACCTAAGTTTAACTATATGAATCTACGAATCATTGAAGCAGAAATACGATCTCTCGACGAAGTTCAAATAAAAACATGTACTAACGAAGAGCGCATGAGGCTTCGCAATCTCGCCCTTTCCGGAACTGTATTATTTGCAAATAAACAAAAGGCTGAGTTCTTGATCCTGCGCGGAGCAATAACAAATATGCTTTCTGTGCCTGACTTGGACCTTAAGGTTACAGGACAAATCTTGAATGAGTTCGCTGGTGATGCAGTTTTAATGATAGCAGATTTAGATGAGAACCTTTTTTCAAGGTTCAGTCAATTCATTAACAGAAAGAAAGTTATCTTGATGCCAGATGACAGCCATAAAAATCTTACCGTAAATGAAACCCTTCAAATGATTGCTTCCATGAAAATAAGTATCCCTTCATAAAATCACAGCCATGAGAAGTTCCTACCTGACAAAATCAAGATTCAAGCTAGCGCTTGAGTGTGTAACGCAACTCTACTACACTGGTAAAAGAGACGAGTATCCTGACAAAAAACTTGAGGATGAATTCCTGCTTGCACTTGCGAAGGGCGGGTACCAAGTCGGCGAACTTGCAAAGTATTATTTCTGCGAAGATCCAATTAAAGATCGGATTGGAATCGATACACTTGATTACGATAAGGCGCTGCAGGAAACGAAGGAGCGACTGAAGACACCGGGGAAAGTTGTGATTTCAGAGGCTGCCTTCCAATACAACAGCTTGTTCATTCGAGTCGACTTAATTGTTCGTGATGCTGATACACTTCACATCTATGAAGTCAAAGCCAAGTCCTACGATCAGGATGATTCATTCCTTAATGCAAAAGGCACCGTCGTGAAATCTGAATGGAGCGAGTATCTATATGATATTGCCTTCCAAAGATTCGTTATCGCAAAGGCTCTTGCAGGTTCAGGATTAAAGATTAGAACTCATCTGATGCTGGTGAACAAGGATACCACTACTGACATCGAGGGTTTGCATCAATTTTTCAAAGTATATTCTGAAGATGGCAGAATCAAAGTTGTTACTAGAGCAGGTCTTACCAGAAAAGAACTTGGCCGGCAGATTCTGATTCCGATCTCAGTGGATAATCTCTGTGACAGTATTGAAAAAGTGTTTCCCGTTCCAACAGATTTGCAGGATAACATTTCATTCGAGAATTTCATTTGGCGAGCCGCAGAAATTTATTCTAAGAACGAAAAGGTGTTTACACCCGTGGGCTCAAAATGCAAAGCGTGCACCTTCTTTACGGATGAATCAGATCCTGCGCAAATGAAAAGTGGTTTCGCTGAATGCTGGAAGGCTGCAACAGGTTTGCCCCAGCTTAATCGGGCACTTGTCACTGAACTATGGAACGGTGCTTCGGGTCCACGGAGTTATGCTAATGAATTGGTCGCAACAAAGAAATACTTCATTCATACAATTGAAGAAGCGGATATAGCACCACGCAATTCTACAAGCTCATCTGCGGGTTTGACTCCTCACATGCGACGTATGGAACAAGTGAATCGCGAGAAGAAACAGATTAGGGAAAGTTATTTCGATCCAGAAGGATTGAAGGCTGAAATGGCAAGTTGGGAGTTCCCATTGCATATGATTGATTTCGAAACCTCCGCTGTTGCTGTTCCATTTTTTAAGGGACTGAGGCCATACGAAGGTGTCGCTTTTCAATTCAGCCATCATGTAATTGATCAAGAGTGGAATGTCGCACACAAAACTCAATACTTGTCATTCGAAGCGGGTGTATTTCCAAATTTTGAATTCGTTCGGCATTTGAGGGCCGCACTTTCTCAGGACACGGGCGTGATTTTTCGATATCATAATCACGAGAACACCTACCTGCGAATGATTTATCATCAGCTTCAATGTTATCCGGAAGCTCCAGTAGATAAATATGAATTAATGCAGTTCATTGATGAGATAACAAGAGAAAAAGCTACAAAGCATGTTGGGCACCGCGACATGATTGATCTATATCAACTAGTGCTACAGTATTATTATCCACCAGCTGCAAAAGGTAGCAACTCTCTAAAGCAAATTTTGCCTGCAATCATTGGAGATAGCGAATATCTCCGGAAGCGCTATGGCACTCTTGGTATTTATGGGAAAGGCAAAAAAATTCCAAGCCTGAATTTCGATGAGCATGTTTGGATTACAGAAGCGACTAATAACAATCCATACAAAACGCTTCCAAAAATATTTGAACAATATGAACAGGAAACGCTTGATCTGCTCGTCAAAGATTTTTCGGAATTAGCAGACGGTGGAAGCGCAATGACAGCATACAACTACCTGCAGTTTTCGGAGATACCGGTTGAACAGCGCAAGAGCATCAGTGATTCACTGCTTCGGTATTGTGAACTTGATACCCTTGCAATGTGCATGTCATGCTACTGGAAGGCTGGCGAGCAAAAATTGAAAGCCTGTAATCAGATGGAATCCGTAACAAAAAACATAACTGTTGAGGACCTGCAAAAGATCAGCAGGCTCGAAACTTTCAGTAAGGAGGAGCTTTTAAAAATTTCCGAAAGCATAAAAGAGTTAGCATTATTGCTGAATCTTATTTCGGCTGTTGATCCGCTTTTGAAATAATAATGCGAGAAAATTTTTCTCCCTATTTATTAAGAAAAAAATCTAATGGATACTTCAATTTACAATACAGGAAATACTTCACTGCTGCAACAGTTCGCTGTGAAGAATGAAAAGAAAACAATTGTGTTTGGCGATAGAGCCATCACATATAACCGGTGCTCTGGTGAAAAACAAGACAGTGTTGGATGGCAGACGAAAATTACAGGAGCTTTTGTCATGCAGAAAGGTTGGAATCTGATAAAAACATTTGGCGCAAAAGAATCCGCAAAGACAGATGATAGAGTAGTTTTTCAGGAAATGCTGCTGTTTTGCAAAAAAGAAAATATCAGTCATATCGTATTCTACTCATACGACCGTTTTAGCAGAGCAGGAAATCTGGGATTGATTGATGAACTAAGAAATAAAGGGATTAAGGTGCATTCTGCAACCCAGTTAGTAGATGATGAAACTGCAAGTGGAAGAATGATGCAAAAATTTTTTCTGGTTCTTGCTGAAGCTGAAAATCATCAGCGACGGGAGAAAGTCATTGAAGGGTTGAAAAATAAACTCCGAAAAGGAGAATGGATTGGGGAACCACCTTACGGTTATGAGAAACGATATGTTACTGGCAAAAAAGAACATGACCACGATAAGAGGCAGTGCTTTGTCAATGCTACTGGGAGGACACTGGCACACGCATTCTATTGGAAAGACAATGAAAACCTGTCAGATAATCAGATTGTGGACAGATTGAAAACCATGGGGCTGTATTTGACGCCGAAGAAGCTGAGAAGAATATTTCGAAACCCTTTTTATTGCGGATACATCACCCATTCACTCCTTGATGAAGGCGAAATCATACCTGGAAAGCAAGAACGTCTAATTGATGAAGCCACATTTCTTCGCATCAATGGAATATTAAGTCGCAATCCGCATGGCTGGAAAAAAACCAATCGCGAAAGACAAATGCCTCTTAAATTCATTGTGAGATGCGGGATATGCGATTTACCACTAACTGGATATGTCAAAAAAGATATTTACGTCTATTACAAATGTCGGAACAAAGGTTGTTGCGTAAATGTCGCTGGAAAAGAATTGCATCAACTTTTTAAAAATGAGCTCTCAAAGTATGCTATCTCGGAACAGTTCATTCCCTTTGTAAAGAGTCAATTGGAATCTACCTATTTGTTCCTTCATCAAAGTGAAGTCGTTAGAGAAAAGCCCATGAAAGATGAATTAGCGCGCTTAAGAAGCGAGCTCAATACAATGGAGTATAATCTCTCGATTGATAAACTGCCGTTGCACTTGTACCAAAAGCATTCAGCACTGCATTCCGAAAGGATTCATGCAATTGAGACTGAACTAAAAATTCTTGGTAAAGACACTTCGAACTTGGGAGTATACATAGATAAAACACTTCAAAATATTCGAAATTTAACTGAAATGTGGGAAAAACTTGACTTGACTGGTAAGATTAGATTGCAAAAATTAGTCTTTCCTGTCGGATTACGATATATGCCAGAAAATGGTACACTTCGAACTCTTGAGGTCAACCCTATTTTCTCGGTAATTGCATCAATTTCAAATAATTTGATGCTAAAATCAATCACCACCATGACTCCTGAAATTGAAAAAGTCCACCAGGTATACTCGGGGTTCCCTAGTTCGAACTTTTTCTGGGAAAATTTGGAGAAAACAGCGGTAGAACTGAAGGACATGTGGACACAGCAACAACTGATTCAAAAGCCAGTCTATTCGATGACAGGTTGCACACCAACTTTTTCTACAACTTCAACAACTACTGCCAATTCGTTTAATCCAAGCGTATCTGCCCTTGTTCAAAGCGTTCACACACTCTATACAGGAACAACTGACCAGCATTTGTTTGGATAGATGGATTTAAACCTAAGGCTTAACCAGCATATCTTATCCCTATCAATTGCGGCTCACATGTATTAGTCTGCTCCAATGCCTGTAGTGGAATCGAACGAATACTTTTTTCTCAATTAGATTTCTCCTCCAATTTGGTTTGTCTCCTCACCAGGTAAACAAAACTGTGAATGGCGGATTTGGTGAGCTGCATCAGGATTTTAGTTTTCTCAAAAAGCTCATCCTTTGTAATTGCCATCGTTACGAATTCGGGCATGGATTCAATTTCTGATTTATCCCGGACCACTACCAACAGTTTGTGTTCTATCTCATTCCGAAGCCGCTTGAAATCCTGAAGTGCAGCTTCGGGAACATAACCTAAATCCAGATGAATGCTTCGAAGAGATGTCAGATAAAAGTTTTTGTAATCAATGTCCTGGAATTTACTCCAAATACTATTGAAGTAAATTCTTTCTTCATCGCCAATTTTTTGATTCATTACTTGCAAAATTCCCCTGGCAATCTTATCCAGAATGCCATACATATTTTTGAATGCATTGCGTAACATGGCACTCTGCAAGTCAAAATCAATATTGATCCTTCGCAGGTCATTTTTGTGGAAAGATGAAAACACTGAAACATCCATGCTGTCAAACAAATTTTTCCGGGCGTGAATGAAGTCGGCAACCAATGTGTTTACAATCGGCTCCATTAAAATTGCTTTTTCAACTTCCGTGTGTTTGTGCTCGGTTTGAATTTTTATGCTGTCTACTGTGGCATCATTGCACCTGCAGAAAATAGAATGCTCATTTAGAAACAGACCATTGTCAAGACAAAAGGTAGTGTATGCATCATGTTCAGCGGAAATTTTCGCAACTTTTTTATCATGCTCGTTAAGCTTTTGGAGTGTGATATCCTTCGTGGCTATTTGCTTTTTGCATGCATCGATAAAGCCATTCAATTGAGTTATCTGTTCAGGCATTGCCAAGCCACCATTGATTGTTTCTTCCGAAAAGTCTATAATTTTTTTGAGTAAATAGGTATTGTATCCATTGCAAGTTTTATCCCTGAAGGCATCCAGAAGGAGCACTTTCGCGTAAGTGATGTTGGGATTGTTGTCTTTCGTTCTGGCCGCAACATTCAGATAATGCATTCCTTCATCCCATCGCGATAAATCTGCCATGCACATTGAAAGTAATGAAAGACATTCAGTAATCGTTTGAATTCCGTACTGTACCTTTCCTTCTATGTGAAGCAGATAAGCCTTCCACAAATTGGCTTTGGCAACCATTAACAAGTCCAGATTCCCAATTGAATTATTGAGTGATTTGGCGTGCTGATAAACCATAAAGTAAGCTTTGCCATAAACAATAAGTGCTTTGTGGAAATAATATTTGCGGCAAATTTCTGCATACTCAGGATTATTGATGCAATCTAAAATATTCTTGTATGTAGCCTCGCGTTTATATTTCTGTGCGAAGTCACAAAGCACACTTAGCATTATTATATGTGCTGCAGAAATATATTTCTCATCCAAATCAGAATTAAGGATGCTGAGAAAAACATAATTCAATTCATCTTTAATTTTTTCCGGATCGGTACCATTGTTAAATATTTTCTTGAATTCATGATCCATTCGTGGAATGAATCCTTCTTCATTCAAAAAATCATCAGGGAGTTCATACCACTCTGGTTTTACGGCCGGCGGAATTTGGATTGATTGCTGAATTTCACTCATGATTGATTGAATTGATTGGGTAGTAATCTTACAGAAAATCTGATTGGGAAAAGTAAATTTAATTTTTTAGCATTTCGATTTTTAAATTTCCCAATTATAATTGTTTTATAACCTTTAAAACTTTTATAATGAAAAATTTTAAAAACAGGACTGTAGTAATAAATTTTAAAAACAATGTAAACATTGCTGTAACTATTGGTAAGCCTGATAAACCGCTTTTAGTTGACGGTAAGAATACAAATCCCTTTTTTAATGAAGCTGGATATTATCTCATCGAGGAAATTAGAATTGGAAAAAAGCTGGTTCATTTTTTTCCGCTCAACCGCATCTACAATATAGATTTTCGATTAGCCAACTGGAGATTTCCTTCTAACTGTTATGTAATTACTGACCCTCCATATAATATAGGTTTTAAATACAATACTTATTCTGATAAATTATCACCTGAAGAATATTGTGATTTATTAAAAGCGGCAGTTGAAAAACGTAAAAGTATAGTAATCCACCACCCAGAAGAGACCATTAATATACTTCCTCGAGTTACTGGAACTTTGTGTCAGGAAGTTGCAACCTGGGTTTATAATGTTAATACTCCCAAGCAATCGAGGTCAATAACATGGTGGGGCTGCAAGCCGGATTTCAGCAAGGTTGGCCAAGAGTATAAAAATCCTAATGACCCAAGAATAAAGTTACGAATAGCAGCTGGCAAAAAGGCACGAATATATGATTGGTGGTTTATACAGCTGGTCAAAAACGTTTCAAAGAAAATGTCAGGGAACCCTCACAAATGCACAATTCCCGAAGAGGTAATAGAACGAATTATTCTTACCACAACTGAAGTTGGAGACATTATTGTTGACCCATTCGCAGGGTCCGGAACGGTACTGAAAGTCGCTAAAAAATTGGGTAGAAAATATCTTGGATTTGAGATTGACCGTACTTACTACCGCTATATGAAAAGCATAGGTCTATAATTTCAATTTAAGGGAATTGATTGCTTAAAATACTGTTGAAAAGCCTGCCGATTCCGAAAAATTGCCACAGGGATGCCAGATGTAGTCAGTTCTGAAGTATATTCAGCGCCGGCAATTTTTTATACTAATACTAATATCCCAAGCAATAAATATATGTTTTTTATAAATGAAGGGTTGAAGTATGCTGGCTTTAAACTTATTAAGTTTGAGTTAATCGATAACGAGCTATTTGGAAACATCAGTTATGAATTCATTGATGATGAAACAGCTCAGGACAAAATTTACACCACCGTTTTGATTGGTGCGAACGGAACCCTTAAAAGCAGAATGTTTCAAAAATTAATTGAAATATTCTGGGCATTGAATGATTTAAAAGACCAAAAAGCACCTTCGCTTTCATTCAAGTTTATTTTGAAATATTCTCTTGAAAATTCCATTTATGAAACTTCGTATGGCGGCACAGCTAAAGAAGAAACGCCTCTTCCCTCTCAAGGATTTCGTCTAATTATAAATGGCGAATCCCAAAATGATTTTACTAAGATTGATTTACCCTCTACCATAATTGCATCGGCCATTATGATAACTGATCGCTTTCCGTTTCCTGACCAAGAAAAATTTCCTCGATATCAGTATTTGGGCTCAAGATACAGACCGCAATTATCTAGCACAAAAACTTATATAGGTAGAGTTGTTGATTTTATCTCTAAAAATATTGATTCGACCGCATTCATCGGTGGAGTGAAATTAATCGCAGATGAATTCTTTCACACTTCAAATCAACCTTGTGTTACATTTTACACTCAAAACACAACATACTTTTTCAAAGGAAATATCACGCCTGAAAAACTGTTTTCATATTATGAAGATATTGATAAAAAATACAAGGATAAGACTACAGCCCCACCATTTAAACTCAATCATTACAAAAGCAAAATTAAAGACGATCCTTCATTGGCGAATGAAATCGTTGAATTTTGTAACGATTTAAGAAATAATAACTCCTTAAGAAGTTTTTATAAGTCTTCATCAAGAGCAATAACTTTCAGGTTACTTGATCCATCTGATGTAGATAAACTTCGCAAGAATTTTTATCTGCTTGAACATATGAGGCAGTTAGGAATGGTATATCCGCCGGAGATTGAGTTCCTTAAGCAACATGAAGACAATCTTGTCGGTTATTCTATCATGGACAGTAGTTCTGGAGAATATAACTTATTAGGTTCATTAATTGGTTTAATGGCAAGCATTCAACCTAATAGTTTGATATTTATTGATGAACCCGAAATTAGTTTGCATCCAAATTGGCAAATGAAATATCTTTCGTTCCTGCGTAAACTTTTCGCTGATGAAAATTACGCCACCTGTCATATATTGGTAGCAACTCACTCCCATTTTCTAATTTCTGATTTAGAGGGGGATCACTCCTCAGTTATTGCTCTTACAAGAGATCAGGATACAAATTCGCTATCAGCAGAACTTTTAACAGGTCAGGACACATACTGTTGGTCACCTGACGATATTCTTTACAATATTTTTAATGTGACTTCATCCAGAAATAAATTTGTTGCCGAGGATATTGCAAAAATACTTGATACACTTTCAAAAGGGGATGCAGAAAAGGTAAATCAAATTGAAAAAGGAACCTATGATACCCTTATTCATTTGCAAAACACACTAAAGGATATGGATCCATTAAAAGAAGTTGTAAAATCCATCCTTAAAAAAGTAAATTAGAAATGCCGGTCAGACCTGAATATATTTTCAAAATAGGGGCAGCTTATGTGAAAATTCAATCGGACCTGACAGAGATTGCAGATGATGATGCTGCAAATAAAAAATGGGGGGTTGCCTATAAAACATTTAAGCCTAGAATTAAAACCCACCTAAAACATCAGCAACACGCCAGATGCGCATTTTGCAGATGCATTGTAAGTGAAGGTACCGGCTATCCAAACCTTGAGCACATCGTTTCGAAAACAGATTATCCCCAATTTAGAACACTACCTGAGAATCTGGTTTTTTGTTGCTGGCTTTGCAATAAATCAAAAGTTAAAAAGAATACCTTAAATAATCCATCGGTAGTCAAAGCCCAACAAATATTTCCAACGGTATCAAATGGATTTATTATTGTCAATCCATTTCTTGACAACTACGAAGATCACATTGATTTCATAGATGAATTATTAATAGTTGAAGCGAATAACTCTACCAAGGGAGCAAACACAATAGCTTTCTATCAACTTGCGAGACCAAAACTAGCAGAGGATAGAGCTCGTGAGTTTAAGTTAAATCAAAATCAAATTAATCATCAACTTACTCAAAAGTTAACAGACGCAACAACACCACCCATTATTTTGCAGCAGATAAAGGATATAATTGCAGATATGCCTAATTGGGTAATTTAGATCTCTACTTCCTAAATCAACACTTAAAATTTAAATCCACTTTGTTTTAAAAATGAAAAAATATGGCGTATTAAGTAAAAATCCTGTATTTGATGTTGCAGTCGGGCAACTAGCAGGACCAGATGAAATCCCCACCAAACAGGACAAGTTTAAGCCGCTTATCGGTGTTCAAGGTATTATAAAGGAGAGTGATGGGCAGGAAGTAATTTTAAACGAACTCTATGTACGAAATCCAGATAAGGACGTTGTTAAGAGATTTGAAAAAGGTCTAAGAGAATTACTTAAAGAAAGCATTGACGAGAGGTATCCGATATTGCTTCCATTTACCTTAGAGGTTGTTATTCAAATAACAGTTCAGCAAAAGCGATTTTTCCAAGTAGATGTTGACAATTTAGCAAAAACTGTTCTTGACTGTTTAACCGGAATTGTTTTTGAAAATGATAGTCAAGTTATAAATCTTCTTGTTCAAAAAAGTATTCATCCGTTTAATATTCCTGGAATTTTTGTCGGCATTAGAAGGATTAAGGATGACAACAGTCTTTTCCGTGATATTAATATTTATTTTGCTGAAGAAACTGATGAGAAACCGGAGGAATAGCAGTAACATGGAATGCCTGAAAGGAATTTAACAAAAAATGAATTCAAAGGATTTTAACCCCGGAGACATATTGAAAGCAACATATCAAGAAATTAATAAAGGGTATCATCCTATAATATTTATTTCTGGACGATCTTCTCGTAATTTTATTGGGGCTATGATAACACATCATGCAGACAAGAAAAGAAATGTTGAAATGGAAGCAACCCATTTTAAAAATGGTTACGAATTTAAATTTGATAAATCATACGTAGTGAAAGGACGATTCATTAAGTCAGAGGAATGGGGCCCTTTCAGGAAAATTGGTCAATTGACGGAAAAAGGATTAGAATTTGTAAACAACGCGATTGCTCAGGAGCAGGAAGAGACATTTGCAAAATATTTTGCCAGACTTACAAATGACAAAAACATTCAGTAATTGACTCTGCGGTTCACGATTGAAATTTACTCAAGCGCTGTAATAAAATAAAAAGCCAAGACCCCTGCACTTGAAACAAACCCCGCCTTCCACATGCCGCCATTGCGGAAAGATTTTTTCTCCATTGCACCTATCACAAACTTCCACATTGGCCCCAGCTTGGATTGCATCCCTCATTTCAGCATTTGCATAAACTGGGACAATTGTAGTTTCATGGATATTTGTGTGACAAGTGGCACAGACCGTTTGGAAGGCTTCCGACGGATAATCCCATGGCAAGCTTGTCATTACATAATACTTATGATGCAGTTGGAATGTCGGGTGCACCTTTGAATGTCCGCGCATAAAAAAAACCCAAGCCTCTTCCTGTTTTCCGCAAACGGAACATTTAATGTCCGCAACTTCATTACGTTTGTCTTGCCATTCTTTTAGCTGAAGTAATTCACCGTACGGGTGCCTAATTCTACCAAGATGAGATTCTTGGTAAATGCCGAAGGGTAAATTATAAAATGGGCTTCGTTCCAATATTCAGAAATGCAAATCGATATCTTCGATTTTAATTATGGGCTTCACTGAAAATGTGAAATTTATATTCGATTTTTCTCTATCAATTTTCTATAATGTTCACCGAGAGCGGTTAATTTACAAGTCTTCGATTCCATGGCTGCATGCCACATGTGAGGTGCATTTACTGGAACTAAAAGATTGATTCTATTATATTTCTGAAGGATTGAAAAAATTACTGTGTGTTCCTTTACCGGTGCCGGCATACTTGAATCTCTTCCATTAAGTTCGGGTTCAAATGTAGGATCCAATTGAAATTCATGTCCAGGATGTGGAAAAAATTCTTTGAGTCGCCGGATATCCTCCAATGAAATGGAAGGTGTGACTTTCCGAAGAGATACAAAATTTCTTACATTTGTTTTAAAAATTGGTCTTTGCTCCCAAGCTCCGAGTGATTGATCGATATGAGCATAAACACTACCTGGAGTAATTTCTCCAAGAATATTAGCTGCGCTTCCACTTAATGCATCAACGAGGAGTGTTGTAAAAACACCGCTTCCGTTTTTTTCCGATGCATATTGATCAGATGTAGAAGCGGTTAAAACAGTTAGTCCCTCTGAGAGTAACGAATTGTCTTTCACATTGGGGGGATTACCTGCTATACCTGAGTGACAGCTATCCAGAATTATTATTTTATTAGTTGCTGCAGATTGATTGGCCAAAACCAACACGTCATTAAGCGCAAGGCCGTCATCTCCGCGTTTTGCATCAGACGCTAGAATGTAACCTCCAGTAGCTTCTATATGTCCATGTCCGGCAAAATAAAATAGTGCAGTTTCTGATTTGGTAGTAAAGAGTTTTACAACAGCATCTTTTAAATCCCCTCTATCGATTGCATCACTCGATGAAGAAGATGCTATCAGTCTGCAATCAAAATTAACCGATCCATCAGCGTTCCTTTCCAACACACTTTTTACGCTATGCGCATCATTCACGCAGCCGTATAACCCGTTTCCATTTCGGTAATAATTTATACCAACGATTAATGCAATTTTCACAGTTAAAGTGAATTGATAAAGTTTTTAATATTTTCCCAAGTCCATGCGCGAGTGGTTATTCCTAGTAATTCGGTGAAGTCACTCGTATAAGCTCTGATTCCTAAAATTTTCTTTTTCTCTTCTTTGGCACATTCAATTTCCCACTTTTGCCCCGTGGAGGTTAGGGAGTTTTTGCTAATTAAAACAATCACACCATCCGATCTTTTAATTCTCGTCCGGACTTTAGTTTTCCAATCAGAATCGTATGCTTCCTTGACCGACATATCTATATACTCAAAAGGTGAACTGGTGAGTAGAGATTGGCCTTTCAGAAAATTGCGTTGCACTTCATCTTCTATCGCGAAGGCAATGAAAATTGTTTTCATATTTATAGTTGCTTTAGGTAGAGAAAGGGGCAAAGATAAACCAAAAAAGTGGGCATGATCTTAGTTGTCTAATGCAATACGATTATCTTTGCCCCGCAAACGTACTTTGACAGCGAATTAAAATAGCAGTTGGCGGGGCATTTTCCAGGAGTCCCCCAGAAGGATACCTGTGCTGCGGTACTGTCTGAAACCCTTTAAAATCAATACTTCCAGGAGTGGGTTGCAATCCCTTCCCCTCCGCAACCGAATCAAATTGAGATTCTGAGACCACATTAAATGACCTGATGTTTACGGCTGTTCAATAACATCCGTTTTTTTTACTTTCACCTTCATGAAAGCCCTCGCCACACTCCTGCTTTTTACCGCAGTCCTGGCTGTTGCGCAAAATACAAGACAAATTGATTCGCTGCATCAGCAGCTGACGT
>Ga0193738_1000324_pt1 | contig 28657 bp, 47 predicted proteins | sample L2a1metaG_FD_144927 | JGI IMG/M metagenome (GOLD analysis project Ga0193738, IMG submission 144927) | Soil microbial communities from a riparian zone of the East river system, Colorado, United States - L2a1 | ecosystem: Environmental > Terrestrial > Soil > Riparian zone | place: USA: East River... | reverse complement strand
CGGGCGGATTCTTCGACGCCTGGGTCAACGGTCGGCGCGTGCTCGCGCACCAGGGGCCGACGCTCTACACGGGGCAGGGCGTCTACCTCAAGCTCGCCAACTACCACCTACCGATATGCGATCCGTTCCCGGCCTGCATCGGCACGCACCGAGCGAGTTCCGTGATCCACGACCGCATCCTGCGTGGCTCGACATGGCAATCGGTTTCCGATCGGCCGCTCGAAGGACTTGACGAGCCGACGCCCAAGCTGCCCAAGGCGCCGATGGCGGTCACCGCGACTCAGTGATCCGCTTCGTTCGGACTCAGGCTTTCTTCGTGAGCGCGTGCTTCGCGGTCGACGGCAGCGCCCCGCGAGCTCGCATCAAGTCCTGATAGCTCGGCGCTTTCGGCTTGCCGTTCTGATCCATGCACGCCCCCACCAGTTTGTCTAGGTGCTTCGTCAGTGCCGCGATGATCCCCGCGTCAATCTTCTGGTATTCCTCGGCCTGTTCGTCATCCATTAGGCGTTCTCTCACTCAGACTGAAGGTCATTGAGGCCAAGGTTCTTTGTCGCCGCTCTTGTCCAAAATGCCGTAGGGGTCGAATACCTGGACCGGCCCGACGATTCCCATTTCTGATTTAGGCTCGCCTGTCTCTACGAGGAGTGTTTTTGCTTCGTTGTAGAACCGCTCTGTGATCGGCTCGTCCCAGCCTTCCTCGTATCGCTTGGCGATGTAGTCCGCGAATTTGAGGGCGGAGTGTAATCTGAACGTCAGTTCTTGCCGCTCCTTCGCATACTCGCGCTGCATGTCATCGATCGTCGCGTTGGCTGCCGCCGCGACATTTGTTCGTTCATCTAGGCGGGACTGAAGATCGGCAATCTCTGGCCACCGGCAGTCGCACTCGTGATCTCCGTGTAGATAGCTACACGCCGGGTAATGGTCGCTCATCGCCCGCTGCTGCTCTCCTCGTCCGGGATCCTCGAGCGCGAGCCCCGCGTGAATGAGCAGCAGACGCCAAGCGGAGTAGCGCACCTCGTTTTCTCCGCCGATCCACTTGCGCACCGCTCGCGACGTCACGCCGAGCAGCGCCCCCACCATCGACCCCGTCAACCCGAGCGTTTGCGTCAACGACCGGAATTCATCCTTGGTCGGCGCTCGGTATTCAGCGCTCGCGAACGGTAGCCGCGTCTCGCGACGTGGCTCCGATCGTCCCTCCGCTCTATAACTCCCACGCTCATCGCTCATCGTCATTGCCTCCGTTCAAATGTTGTGGCGAAGGGGCGGCCCGTCCGTGGCCGCCTTCTCCGGTTCTTCTATGCCGCTGCCACTAGCGCCTCGTTTACACGCAGGACGAACGGCGTCCGGCAGCAGTCGCACGTGGCGTGTAGCTCATCCGTCGCGGCGCGGATGATCTGGCCGCAGGTCGATTGATACTTGCGCATCCGCGAGCCCGAGCCTGGGCCGCGCGACGTGCCGCCGCGCGTGCCGACGCCGGCGGTGCACGGACCGACCTTCGTGCGGCGCTTGCCGATCTTCAGAGTCGTGACCCCGTTCAACGGCGCGCCATCCCCGGGCACGCCAATCGCGGTGATCGCATCGCGCAGCGACGTCTCGAACATCGCCCACGCGTAGGCCGTGCCCGCCGCCTTGACGCAGCGGAGACCGAGCCGCTCGCACGTTTGCTTCCAGTCGTTGCCGTGGCCCGCTTCCCAGCCGGCGACGACGTGCGCCAGCTCGTGAATCGTCGTGCCCGCGAGCTGCACGATGCTTTCCTCGCCGGCCGCGCAGATCTCCACGAACGGATCCGGGTCCTGCGGGCCGTGGCCGTTGGCCCAGCGCGAGTAGATCGTGACGCCGCGGAGGCCGGGCTGGCCGAAGCCGTAGGCGAGCTTGATGCGGCGCAGCTTGGCGGCATCTTCCGCGTTTGCACGCGCGGCAACGATGTCGCGAACGGCGTGGATGAATTGCTCGTGGGTGAGGGTGGTGCTGGTCATCGGAGTTCTCCGGTTAGCGGCCATGCGGTTATCGCCGGCCATGTGGGATAGTATAGGGAACAACGTTCCTAGTAGTCAAGGTCCCGCGCGGCCTAGGCGGCGGGCGGGGTTCAGCGGGAGGCGGGAGGGGCCAGCCTCGCGTATGCCAGCGCGCGACGACGCGTACAGCCACGACACCTTGTCGGCGCGCTCGCTCACCCGAACAGTCTGCCGCTGGCGAAAACCTGCCGATCGCGCCGCTCGATGAGCTTCCTAGCCGCGAGCTTTTGCAAGAACAGCTTGCGCGAGCTCGATTTGTAGTTGGCGGTCTGCTCGAGCTGTTCTGCCGTCATGCCGTGCGGGTAGGCGTCGCACAGCGCCTCGAACAGCGTGCGCTCGCCGCCCTGCAGCTTGCTCAACCAGTGCTCGCGGAGCTGCGAGCCCGTCGGTAACGGCTCGAGTGAGTCGCCGAGCGCACGCAGGCCTGCGTCCGTGGCTACGGCCGGCCACCCCTCGGTGACGTAGCCGGAGCGCCGTAGCTGCTGCATGAACAGCTTTCGGCTGCTCTGCTTGTAGCCGGTAAGCACGGCGATCTGCGTGCGATCGCAGCCGTCGGCGTGTTGCGCGATCGCTGTCAGTACCGTGCGCTGGCCTTTGTCGAGCGACGCGTCGCCGCCGCTGCCATTCGCGCGAGATCTCGGCGCCGACGTAACGACCGGACGTGACGGGAGGGCAATTCTCGTCGGAGTCGTCCTAGCCGCTGGCGCCGGCGCCGAGGTTTTCGTGAGCGTGGGGCAGGGCGGGAGCGCGTCCTGCATGACGAACGTGTCGTCGGCAAGGCGCAACAGCTTCGTGCGAGCGTCGTCCGCCTGCTTCTGCAGCCGCTTGAAAGCGCCGGCAATGGCGTCGCGGTGCTGCTCGAGCGCGCGGTTGTCCGCTTCGAGCGTGGCGATACGCTCACCGAGCCGCACCGCTAGCGCCTCGTTATCGACGCCCGCGCGCGCCGCCGGAGCGTGGGCCTGCCGCTCGAGCTCCGCGATCCGCGCCTTGAGCCTCCGAGGGTCGTTCGCTTCGGCCTCCTTGACGACCGTCACGAGCTTGGCCTTCACGTCCTCGAGGTCGACCTCGGCCCAGCCCTTGAGCTTCCCGACGTCCGGCGACTGCGGCTTGAACGAGTCGTACGTGCGGAACATCGGCCAGGTGAGTTGCTCGGGGCCGAAGTCGATCTCGGGCGACCATACCCAGGCATCGGTACGCTGCATCTGGGCGAGCGTGGCGAGCACGTCGCGGCCCGTCGCGAGATCTGCGCACCCGTCGATCCAATCCTTGATGGCGTCGCGGTCCGCCTTGTGGATCACGCGGCACGCGATCAGCGTCTCGCAACTCGTCAAAAAATCGTTATGTACCTTCTGCGGCCGCTGGCTCGCCGCGAGCAGCACGAGGCCTTTGCCCTGGCCCTCGCTCGCCAGCCGGTTCGCCCAATGCAGCATCTTGCCGGCCTCGGCATCGAATATCCGGCCCTTCGGGCAGAAGTTGTGGACCTCGTCGATGGCGAGATAGCGCGTGCCACTGGTCAGCTTGAACAGCGTGCTCGCGAAGTCGATGAAGAACCGCGTACGCGCGCCCACCGTCCAGCCGCCGAGATCGATCAGGCACGGGCGATTCCCTGTCGCCACGAGCTCCGCGATGTGCGCGCCGCTGTGCTCGTTGATCGGTACATCAGCGTGCTCGCCGCCGAAAATCACGATGGCGTAGCCAGACGACTTGCCGCTGGCCGACGATTTCAACCCCCACCAGTCGCCTTTGGGGTCGATGATGCAAACCGGCTTCGCCTCATCGAGCAGGTGCTCGACGAGCACGCGCAGCTTCGATGACTTGCCGGAGCGAGTCTTGCCGAGCGCGATGGTGTGCTGCGCCAGCGCTGCGGACGGGATGGGCATACGGGGCTCGCTCATTGCTGGCTCCGGTTCGGCGCTGCCATCGCCATCAAAAAACGATTCACGAGCCCCGACGGCTTCGACCGCTTCCGTTCGATACTCCGCTTCGCTCGGCGCGCGCTGATGTCGGCCGGGCTCTCGCGCAAGCAGTGCCGGTTCTGAATGCGGTGATAGATGCGGATGGCCTTGACGCCGAACTTCGTGGCGAGCGATGCGTACGTGCCGCGCTCGCCGTTGACGTAGACCTCGAGCGGGGTGCCGCGCGATACGAAGGCGGCGACATGCACGGAGCAGCAGCCGCGGGGGCAGGTGTACGTGGTCATGAGCTGGCGGTCTCCGAAAACAGTCGCGATAAAGCCTCGCGCGCGGTCGCGCCATAGACGGACCGCTCGCAACGCCCGTTGTACTCATGCAGCGATGCGAAGAAGTCCTCGCCCTTGAGGCGCCCGTTGTTGTAGTACGGTCCGCACGGCCCGACCTCGACCGACTGTTTGGCAGCCGCCGCGACACCGATCGCTACCTCGATCTCATCCCACGTGAGCAGCGCGCTCGACCGTGCCGGGATCAACCGCGGGCGCGAGGGATCGCAGCGCACCTTGAGCCGGCTACGCTTCTGGCCCGCGGCTGTGGTCTCGCGGTGATGACGCGCCAAGCCTTTTGTCTCGTGTCTGCGGCCCATGCTCGTGCCTACTTTCGACGCGCTTCGATAGCGCGATCAATCCGGCGCAACACCGTGGCGCGCCGCTTGCCCCAAACCTCGTGCTCGGCGATGAATGACACACACTTCCAGACCGGACCGAACGGCATCGCCCGCAGCATCGCCACGTACATCGCGTCATCGTCTGCCGTCTCGACTGCCCGCCGCATCCGCCTGAGGATCGCGGTGGGTTGGTTTCTCCGAGCCTTCTTCATCGCTTGTTTCCCTTGCTGAACCGATTCGGGGCTTTGCACGTTTTGAAGTGCGACGTGTGCCGCGCGCCGTCATACTCGGTGTCATCGGCCTCGACGGTGTCGGCGTCGACGGGCACCTTCTTGCCGGTCTCCGGATTCTCGAGAAAGATGATCCGCGCGCGACAGGCGTCCTCGCGACAGCGGACGATGCGCTTCTCGTGGGCCTCGGTCGTGTCGTCGTCGAAGGTCATGACGCTCGGTGCTCCTTGCCGTGGCAGCGATTGCACAGCCATTCGACATCGAGTGGCTTGCTGTAGTCGTGATGGTGTCCGTTGAGCCTGCTGACGTTGCCGCAGCGCCGACACTCGGTCGGTTTCGAGATTCGACCTGTACGCACAGCGGCGTTGAGCAACTGCCTGGCGGTGGTTCGCTCGTTCCTCGGACGCCGCCGCGCGGCTAGGCGTTCGCGCTCTCGAAATTTCAGCGGGTCGCGCTGACGCGCGCGACGCATGTACTCAGCGTCGCGGGCGCGAGCCCTGTCCTTGTCGCGAGACGCTACCGAAGTCTTTGAGTGACACGCGCGACACTCCCACGTGATCCCGAGCAACGTTCGCTTTTTGCGATAGAAGCCAGTCTTGGGAAAGAACGCGCTACAGCGTCCGCACTTGAACACCTCGACGCCGTCAACGACGCGAGACTCGCGGCGCTTCGATGGTTGCGGCTTGCCTTTCAGGGCAGCGCTCATCTTCGCGCGTGCTGCGGCAGTGTGCGGTTTGTTATGCATGGTCGACTCTAGTGAACTCAATCCGCCAGACAAATGGATTGCTCGCCCACGGCGCACGGACGGCGTTGATCGATTCCCATAGCTCGCGGAACGCGGACGCTCCGCCGCCTCGGTGCACGAGCTCGAGGTCGACCCCCTCAGCGACCGCGTCAGCCTCGCTGATCTCCTGCAACCGCTCGACGCGCACGGCGGTCACTCGCAGCGTGATCCGCGAGGCCCAACGCGGCATGAAGATCGAAGGGCGCCATAGCTGGTGACGCAACCCGTGGAGATCGCTGTCAGTCGCGCGGTAGTAGACGTGCGCGCGCTCCGGCCCATCGCTCGGTTGCGTGTCGTGCAAGCCCCACGTCTCGCGAACCCAAAGCGTGTCACCGACGTCGCCGTATTGCATCGTCACCCGGCCATCGTTGCCGCTGATGTCGTAGCCGTACATCACGCCGTCTTCGACCCACACGTTGTCGTGCTGATGCCGGCACACGCGCCGCGTTTGGGTCTTCGTGCCGGCGAGGATCGCCCTGATCATCGGGCCCGAGAACAGAATCGGTCGGGCAGTCATGGCGGCGGCGCTCCCGGCTTCATGCGCGTATCAGTTCCGGTCGCGTGCGCGTGCCAGTTAGCGCAGGCGGCGGGCAGGCGCCAATCGTCGAAGCCGGCGGCTGTCATCTTCTTCGCGGCCGCCGCGGCCTTGCCGTGGCTCGCGACCTTCTTCGTCTCGACGGTCCACATGCGCCCCGTTTTGCTGTCGGCGACGACCTCCCACTCCTTGGCGTCCGCGGGCAGCGGCTTTCCGTCTGCGCCGATCTTGGTGAAGCGCGCGGGCTGCGCGATCTCTTTGCTACGAGCGTTCATGGCGATCTCCTGGATCGTGGTGAAGTGGGTTTTCATGCGGCCTCTCCGTCGTCGAGCACGTCGGCCTCGTCCTCGACGAACAGATCGTTCTGCTCGCGCTCGAGTTCGCCGCTAGCTGCGGCCTCGAGATTGCGCACGGCTTGGCGGTAGTACGTGTCTTTGAGATCGACGCCGATGCCCAGCCGGCCGGCGCGCACGGCGGTATAGACCTCCGAGCCGACACCCATGAACGGGGAGAACACGCGCTCACCCGGATTCGACCAGAGCGTGAGCACACGCTCGATGACGTCGAGCTGGAGCGGGTGAACGTGCTTCTCGTCGTTCTCGTCGCGGGCCTGGCGATACGGCAGCACACGGCCGATGCGAATGTCGTCCCAAAAGGCCGAGGCGTACTGCCGCCAGATCCAATGCGAGTAGCGGTTCTCCGTTTGCTTGCCCTTCCAGCCGCGGTATTGCAGCAGCTCGTTCGGTGGCCGGCGCTCCCCGGCGTACTCCATCAGCCCGTCCGGGTGCACGAGCGGGAGCGGGTTTTCGCCGTCGCGGCGGAACGCGAGCAGGTAATCGGCCGACGCGACGCTGCACCGCGACGAGTCGTCGACGATCGTCTTGTGCGCGAGGTTCTTCGCCATCGTCCGATTGCGCACGCCGAGAGGCTCTTTCCAAACCGCATAGCGCGCTATGTAGCGAAAGCCATGCTGCGCATGCAGCTCGATGATGTCGCCCGGGAAGTCGACGAGGTGATCGCGGCCGCTGTTGCCGCTCGGCACGTCCATGCAGTGCACGGCGCTGATCCGGCCCGGCATCGTGAGCCGCGCGAGCTCCGCGACGACGAACGCGTAGTGCTCGAAGAAGGCGCGGTAGCTCGGCGCATTCGATAGATCGCGCTCGTCGCTTGAGTAGTGGTACAGCCCGCCGAAGGGCGGCGAATAGACCGACAGATGCACGCAGGCATCCGGCATCGCCTGCATGACCTCGATGCAATCGCCGAGATAGATCGCGTAGCGATCGGTGACGACTTGCTCGCTCACAGCCACGACGGCATTACCTCCGCGCGCGTGAACGTCCTGGTCCGAGCGATCGACTGCGCCCGGTTCATTTCCTCGATGAGCCGCGAGAACATGCGGTCGGCCTGAGCCGCTTTGCGCCGCATGTTGGCCAGCACGCCGCGGTCACCCTCGGTCGTCACGACGTCGACGCGGACCGGGCGCGTCTGGCCGAACCGCCAGCAGCGGCGCACGCCCTGATAGTGCTGCTCGTACGAATGCGACGGGAACGCAGTGACGTGCGCGCAGCGCTGAAAGTTGAGGCCCCAGGCGCCAATCTTCGGCTTCGTCACGAGCTTGCGCAGTTCGCCGCTGGCGAAGGCGAGGAACAGTTCTTCCTTTTCCTCGTCCGACTGCCGGCCGCTGACCTGCCGCGCGTCGGTGATCAGGCGCTCGAGCAGATCCCCCTCGTCGTTGAGGTGGCACCACACGAGCGACGCGTCGTCGTGGTCGACGAGTGTGGCGACCTTCTCGCAGCGCTCGCGGATCGTCCGGCCTTGAGGCCGACGGCCGGCAGCGGGAACAGCATCCCTGGCGCTAGCGACTCCGATGCAACGAGGTGCTCGACCTCGTCGATCGGCGGAAGCACGAACCGCCGGTCATCGAACCCGAGATCGGACGGCTTGCGGCACGCGCGCGCCCACGAGCACACCCATCGCCAGAACGGGGTCTCGGCGTGACCCTTGAACCGCCACTTCGCCTCGACGCGATCGCCGCCGATCTCGCCGCGGCGGAACGCGGACGCCGAGATCGTGTTGGTATCGGCGCGGAAGAACCGCGACAGCATGTCCATGTGCCCCAGGTAACCGAGCGCCTCGCTCGAGGTGCCGAGCTCGATGTAGTCGTTCGGCGCTGCTGTCGCGGTCGCGAGCAGCCGATAGGGAATCTGCCGCATGAACTCGGTGATCTCGGTTCGGCGCGCGCCGTCGAACGACTTGAGGATGCTCGACTCGTCGCAGATCACGCCGCCGAACTTCGACGGATCGAAGTAGTGCAGCCGCTCGTAATTCGCGACGACGAGTCGCTTACCGGTGAACTTGCCATCTGACGAGCGCGTGGCGTCGATGCCGAACTTCTCTGCCTCCCCGATCGTCTGCACGGCGACGGCCAGCGGCGTCAGATCCAGTACGGGCAGGTTCGTCTCGCGGACGACGTTCTCGCCCCACACGAGCTCCATCAGCGTCTTGCCCAAGCCGCAGTCGGCGAAGATCGCAGCGCGGCCCATGAGACACGCTGCCTCGGTCAGGGACGCCTGGAAGTCGAATAGGCAGTCGGGTAGCCATGTCGGCTCGAAGCCGTCACTACTGACGTGCTGAGCGCGGCGCTCGAGGAATTCTCGGTAGGCGGGGCTCACGCGACCTGTTCCTCGCGCTGCTCGACGACGTTCGCGCGCACGAGTGCCTCGGCCACCGCGGGCGGCACCGAGTTGCCGACCATTCGGACCTGCGCCGTCTTGGTCAGCGGCTTGCCGTCGACGATGGGGTCGATGATGAAACTGTCGGGGAAGCTCTGCGCGCGGTAGAGCTCGCGCGGCGTGAGCATTCGCATGCCGATGTCGACGATCGCGTAGGGTTCACCGCCGATCATGACGGTGACGAGGCCGAACCGCGGCGCGCCGGCCATCACGGTATGGATCGGCTCGTCCGCGCGGTGCCCGATACTGTTCTCCGCGAACTTCGTGAGGAACGCGCGGACCTCGGCGAAGTGCTCGGCACCGGCTGTGATCGTGTGGAGTGGCTCGCGCGCATCGAGGCCGACGCTGGTGCCGTAGAACTTCATGACGTGCGCAGCGACGAGGGCGTGATGATCCTTTGCCGTCACCGTCGACGTCGGTGCCGCGAGCGGCGTGCCGTCGTTCTCATGACCGCCGTAGTGCTTCGCGAGAAAGGCGGCGACGAGCGCGCCTTGGCTGCCGGCCGCGGTGACCGTCGGATACGGCCTCTCGATGTCGCGGCAGCGCGGATCCTGCCCGGGCCGCTCGCCGTTGCGCGTGTTGATGAGCGTCGGCACGACGACGTTGAACTTGTTTCCCTGCGTCGTGATCGTTTGCAGCGGTTCGTCGACGCCGGTCGGGCGGTTGTCGTGCTGCATGGGCACAACGAAAGGTCGGACCATCGCCAGCTCGCCGCGGTGCGCGCCAGTGATCGTGCGGAACGGCTCGTCGATGCCGTGTAAACGCGAATCGCCCGGGTGCGTCACCGGCACGATGAACGGCTGCGGATTGTTGACGACGTACCGCATGATGCCGCGAGCGATCCGGCGCAGCGTCGCCTCGGCGAGTGGCCGCTTCCGGTCGAAAATAGACGGGCACGGAATCGACCAATCGATGCACTCGGCGGCCGTGCGATAGGGTGTCAGGCCTCGCCCGTGCGTAGCCTCTGGAAACACGAGCTCGCCGCCGTTGCAGCGGGCGATGACGAAGAGCCGCTTGCGCGTCGTCGGCGCGCCGTAGTCGCACGCGCGCAGCTCGCGCATGTCGACCTGATAGCCGAGGTTCTCGATCTGCCGGTGCCAGCGGCGGAACGTCATGCCGCGACGCATCGGGCACGGTCGACCGTCCGGCAGGAGCGGGCCCCAGTCGGAGAATTCCTCGACGTTCTCGAGCATGATGACCCGCGGCCGGACTGCCTTGGCCCAGCGCACGACGAGCCACGCGAGGCCGCGCACACGGCGCGCGCGGTTGCGATCACGGAACGGCTTGCCGCCGCGGGCTTTTGAATGGTACGTGCAGTCCGGAGAGAACCAGCCGAGCCCTACCTGCCGGCCGGCGGCGAGCTCGCGCGGATCCACGTCCCACACGTCCTCGCAGAAGTGCCGCGTGCTCGGATGGTTCGCGATGTGCATCGCGATCGCTTCGCGGTCGTGATTGACGGCGAAGTCGACCGGCCGGCCGAGCGCCGTCTCGATGCCGAGGCTGGCCCCTCCACCCCCCGCGAAGCAATCGGTGACGAGCTCGCGCATCACGTGCTCTCCGTCGGCAACAGGTCGAGCGCATCGTGTAAACGCTCGAACGCCTGCTCAATTTGAGGCGTCTCCACGAACGACTCGATCAGCGCGGCCGCGGCGTCGGCGAGTTCGCGGGCTTGCAGGGCGATGGCGCGCTCGTCCTTGAGCACGCCGGAAAAAAGGGCGGGCATGGTGCGGTCCGGCAGCTCGACCGTGGCGACGAGCACGTAGCCCGGGCCTTCGTCGGGGCTGTCGAGGGCAAAGCGAATCATGAACGGATCCTCATGTCGCCGTCGGCGCTGCGTGTGTCGATGCGTGCGCTGTAGTCGCTATAGGTCCCGACGTCGCCGTTGATCAGGCGATAGACGCGCACGACCGCAAAGTTCGTCAGCTCGAACGCGCTGACTCGAATCCCGTACTCGGAGAGGTCTATTGAACTGAGCACGAGCTTCGCCATGTCCGCGGGCACGAGGTCGGCGATATTGCGGGTGAACGCGTGGGAGGCGAGAACGCCCTGTATGCGCTGGCTAATCGTGTCGTGCGCGTTGTGAACCCGTGAGTAGAGCTTCAGCACGTCGACGACGTCGTAGCGCAGCGCGGCGGCAAGCACGATCGTCTTGCCGTCGCGCGTCGTGAGAGTCTGCGGCTCGACGTAATGCGCGCGCAGCCGCGTCGGTTGGACGAATACCTGATGCACGAACGGCAGGCGGATATGGATGCCAGGCGGCAGAAGCTCGACGTGCTTGCCGAAGCGAACGCGCACGCCTTGCTCCCAAGGCGCGACGGTGACCCACCACTGGAAGACGGAGCGGAAGAACTGCTGGAGGAGCTGAACCAGCGTCATTTCGTCGCCTCGCCGAACCTAATAACGTTCGACGGCAGCTCCGGCACGCGCTTCGCCTTGAGCGTCTCGCGCCACTCGCGCGCGGCGTTACGTTCCGCCTGCGCGGCGTGCGCCTTGAACCACCGCTCGCGAAGATCGTCGTCGCGGAAGTCGGCGGTGACGCGAATGGCAACGCTGTTGATCGGGGCGTGGTCGCGTCTCATGCCGCGGCCTCGGTGCCCGCGGCCTTGACCATGCCGTTCTCTATGACGATCCCGACGGGCGAGTCGGCATCGACGCGTTCGCAGAGAACCTGGAAGGCGTGTTGCTCTGCCAGCTCGCGCAGCAACTGCATGCTGTCGTCGTCGAGCAGCGAACCGTCGCGCACGTAGGCGCATCGCAGCTTCGGGGACAGCGCGGCGGCGATCGCGACGGACACCCGCAACTGCTCCGAGCTCGACGCCTGATCGAACGGCAACCCGTTGAGCAGCACTATGTCCTCGCCGAAGCCGAGGCCCTCGATCGGGAGTTTCGCCGCGGTGACGGCTTCGGCTTGCTGCTTTTCGCGTTCCTCGATGCGTGCCGAGTACGCCGCCGACTGCTCCTCGGCCTCGACCGCCTCAGCCTCGATGCGCTCGCGATCCTTGATCGCGCGCTCGCGCTCGTCGAGCTCGCGGTTGCGTTGGCGCGCTTGCGTGAGCCGCTTCGTGATGTCGGCGGTGTCGGGCGCGATCGCGAGCGGCGGCAAGGCCTCGGCTGCTGCCTGCTGCTCGGCGGCGCTTGCCGCTGAGTCGGCTGATTTCTGCGCGCATGCTCTCGTGTGCGCGTCCAGGCGCGCGATCTCGGCCTGAAGCTCGGCGATGCGATCGAGGCTTTCTTGCGCGCTGCGGGCCCATTGCTCACCCTCGCTCGCCTTGGAGCGCACGGCGCGCATCAGATCGAGACGGCGGGCGCGCTCACGCTCGATGTCGGCCGCTACCTTGCCCGCCTGCTCGAGCTCGGTGACCAACGCAGCCTCGTCGACGCGCTCATGCCGCGGATCGCCGGGGACAGTCAACGTGGCGAGCCGCGCGCGCGCCTGCTTCGCCTGCCGGTTGACCTCCGTCCGGCGCTCGAAGTCGCCGCGGTTGGCCGCCGCGATCGCTTCGAAGTCAAAGCCGGCCACGAATACGCGAAGCTGCTCGAGCTGCTCGCGCGGCTTCATGCGTGTAAACGCGAGAGGATCGAACGCGAGCGCCCCGACCAGGTCGTCGAGCATGGTCTGCGGCTTCGCGTAGCGTGCGCCGTCGGCAGCCTCGACCGTAAGCTTAGTCGTGTAGCCGCCGTCCTCCTTCGCGGCAAACGTGCGCGTCACGATGAGCGTCGGCTTGTCGTCGCCGAGTTGCACGCGAATGACGGCGGCCTTTTCGCCTTTGCGGATCGGTTTGCCCGGGATCGCCGACTCGCCGCCGAGCGCGGCCCATATCGCGTCAAGCGTGCTCGACTTGCCGGCGCCGTTCTTGCCGCTGATCTCGACGACGCCTCCATCGAGCGCGACGTCGAGCGCGACCAGGCGTTTGAAGTTTTCGACGAAAAGGCCAATGACGCGGTACGTCTGTGGCTGTTCTTGCTTCTGCATTGGGCTATTCCTTCAACGATTCCTGTAACTCACTATGTTGCGCATCGATGCTCAACGGGATCGGTTCATTGCGCGCGGCGTAGTCGCTCTCGATCTGCGCGAAGGTCGCGGCGAGCCTCGCCGGCCCTTCCTTGAACGCGCGTTCGAGCGCGGCGATCGCTTGCGTCTCACGCTCGGACGTGGTGCCGTCGAGCTTGATGTCGCTCGCGGGCGGCGCTGTAGCGGCACGGAGCCGCGCGCCCGCGGCGTCGCTCGCGGTCTTGAGCGCCTTCTTCTCGGCGGTCGTGCGTGTCGACCACGTGTCAGCGCGGCGCTGCTCCAGCACGTCGAACGCAGCGCGATCGGCGCACGCGGCGTATTCGTCGGCGGTCGGCGCCGAGGGCTGTGCGGCGGGCGCGGTCGACTTCTGTGCGGACTGGGCGGTCGTCGCGGCCGCGCGTTGTAGAGGCTGCACAGTGAAGAGCGCGCGCCGAGCTCGGGTCGTCGTCAGCGGCATCGACTTCGGCTCGTCGATGTGGCTCATGTGGCTGATGCGGATTCCGCCGACTTTCATGCCGCCGAACTGCACTTCTGGATCGCAGTAGAGCGTCATCGAGCGGCCAACATAGATTTTGGTGTCAGCGCCCCAAACGTGGACCATCACGCGGCGCATCGATTTGCAGGCCAGGTAAGGCTTGTTATTGTCCCCATCGAAGTGGATCGCGACCGGCTGGTCAGCATTGCTGCCGTTCGCACGGACCCGAGTAATCGTGATAGTTCGCGGACCAGAAATCAGGTCGTCCGCGTTCAGTTGGTCGCTCTTTGGCGCCACGTGTGCTGCCATGTTTACGGCATCGTTCATGCGTGTTACTCCGTTTGCTACGTTTCGATGTCCATCTCGAGCAGCTCTTCCTCGCGCTTCGATGTCCGCGGCGACACGTAGAGCGGCTCGATCGGGTAGCAGGGCCAAACGCCCGTGCGCAGACACTGCTGCCAAGTTGCGATGGCGCGCTTCCACTGCTGCTGCCCGACCCACGTCGACTCGGCGCTTGGCGGACGCACGACGGCCGCGTACGGCGCAGCGATTTCCATGAACGGGTACTTGAACTGCACGCGGCCCACGAGATCAGGGCGCAGCTTCTCGACCGCGGACGTGTACGCGACCGGCTGAATGTGGTGGCCGTAATCGTCTGCGTGGTACATGCACGTGATCGAGTCGGCCGACACGATCTTCTTCGGATCGAGGATGATGGCGTGACGCTCGCCGAGAATCAGATAGTCGATTCGGCCTCGGCAGACTACCGGACCATCGGGGCCTTCCTCGTACCATTCGATCGCGACCTCGGCCTGGCCGCCCTCGAACACGCAATCCTGCTCGGCGAGCCGCATGCGGATCGTCTCGGCGGCCGTGACGATCTCTTCGTACTTGCACTCGAGCACGGGCGTTCTGCCCTCTGCTTCGACGAGATCGCGCTTCACCTGCGCGGCTTTCGTTTTGTAGTTGGGATAGCTCAGGATCTCGATGCCGCTCGCGCCCTTGCCGAGCAGTAGCGCGTGAATGACCGTGCCTTCGATCTGCGCCTTGGTCGAACTGCGCGGTGCGTTGCCAAGCCGCGGGTGCTGATGCCACGCATGCAGTGGCGACTTCGTCAGCATCGTGTGCGCGATCGACTGGCTCAGCGACGGGACCTCGCACGGGTCGGCAAAGTATTCCGCTTCGCTGCAAGTCAGGATGCGCGCGAGCGGCTTGGTCTCGAGTGCGGCGCTCATCGTTTCGCCCTTGCATGCTCGGCGACGAGAAACTCGTGCACGGTAAGTTCGGACTTGTCGAGCTCCGCGAGCAGCGCGAGCCACTCGTAGTAGTGCCACGCTTCAGTGATCGGCTTGCGCTCGCGGATGACGGCGAACAAGGCCTCGGCGTACTGACCCGCCTCGCCAACGACGTTGCGCACTTGGCGGTGGCCGATCGACGCGAGCAGCGCGCGCTTGTCGGTCGGGCCTTGCTGCTGCGCGTTCATGCTCGCCGCCACAAGACTTTTGGAGACCGGTTCGAGCTATTGGCAAGAGCGAAGCCGGTACTGACGATGCAGCCGCGGCGCTTCGCGAGCTGCATGACGCTGCCCCATGCTCGCGGCTCGACTGGTTGCGGCAGCCCGTGCGAGTACGCGAACGCGGCCGCATCCTCCGTGAGAAACGGTTTAGCGCATTGCTCGGCGAACGCGAGCACGAGCTTCGCGGCGGTGTCGCGCCACTGCGCTCGGACAAGGTCGGCGTGATCGCCGGCGCGCGCGATGCCGACGTCGCGGCGAGCGCGGGCGGTTTGGAAGAGCTCGGCCTGACTCGCGTTCATTCGCATTCCTTGACGTTGATGCACGGTCCGTCGTGACCGTTCTCGTCGAGGCATTCCCATGTGACTTGGCAGCGCAGCAACCGCGCGCGCTCGGCCGCCAGGTGCCGGCGCCATTCCTTGAACCCGCGGCCGACCTCCTGCACCGCGAGCGTGAACGGCACGCCCATGAGCACGCCCACGAGGAAGGCGAAGCGGATCGCGTCCGCGAAGTCGGCGTCGTTCATCGCGCGTGCTCCAATGCGTCCTCGATCTTGTCGCGCAGCTCGTCAAGGTCGAACTCGCCGACCTGATCGGTAGCACGCTCGTAGATCACGATCATGGACACGAGGAACGAAATCGCGAACGAAATCGCGGAGTTGACGTTCGACCCGTTGAACGTCTTGTTGGCGTCGTCGAGCGCTCGCTCGATCAGAGCAGCGTCGGCCTTGCCGTCGAGGTCCAAGCTGAACGTGCCGTTTGAGGACGCGCTCACTTCGCTGCTCCCGAGTCGGCGAGTGCCTGCGGCTCAAAAGACAGCGCGTCGATGGCTCCGTACTTGATCGTTCGGGCGTCGTGGCGATCACTTGGGTACTCGGCCAGGTGTTCGAGTAACTCGGCGAGCGTGGGCGTGTAGCCCCTCCGGTTGTGCTGGTCGCTCATCGTTCGTCTCGTCGGTCGCTGTGCTTACGATCGACCGGCGCGAGATTGTCAGGATGCTCGCCGAGCAGTCGGTTGAAACCGCGGATCGCGCGCTTGAACAGCCAGAGCGTGGCCTTCGCCAGCCACTCGCCAACCACGAACATGAGCGCGGCGAGAAACGAAAGCGCGACGCTGATAGCGATTCTGAGGCGCGTCATCGCCATTAGTCGTTCTCCGCTATCGGCCCGCACTCGCAGTCCTTTTTATGGACCGCGCCGCAGCCGTGACACCACGGCGTCGGGTCGCAGTCGCACACGTCCATGTGCTCGCCGCAGTCGGTGCAATGGCCGGCGCGACGCAGCCGCTCCATTTCGAGCGCGTCGGATTGGTTCGCGTAGACGTTATTCGTCACGGCGCTTTCCTCGTGCGTGTACGCGCGGTCTCGCTCGTCGGTAGCCCGTAGTACTCGACGAGTGCGTCGCGCAACGCGATGGAGGAATGCCCGTAACCGACGTCGGAGTGCTTGATCTCGTCGCCTCGCCGCACGACCCATTCGTAGGACGCCATGTCGGGATCGCCAACGACCTCAAGCGAGTCGTGGGGAGAGTCGCCGTCCAGGTGATGAATCCGCGAGAGACGCGACGGGTCGGTGTACGTCAGGTCGAGGCGCGGCCTTGTAGACGGATTCGCGCTCATCGATCGACGCCAGCATCAAGGAGCGCCTGCCGCGCTCGCTCACTCCGGTAGTGCGCGTCGAGCTCCTGCGGCGTCATCGCGTCGATGCGCGCCTGCTCAGCCTCGGCCGCGCGGCGCTGGTGTTCGAGCCACTCGGGATTCGGCCCGGGCGCGTTCGGATCCTTGCCGACGAGCGGGCGGTGGTAGCGGCTGGCTGCGTTCATGCGGCGTCCGTCAACAACGCGGCGAACTCCGGCGCCGCACCACCGCCGACAAACGCGGGCTCATGCCGACCGTGCACCGCGAGCGATCGCCGAAACTGCGAGACGACGTCAGCAACGACCTCGCGGCCGTTCGATTGGCCGAAGGCGTGTAAGGAGCCGGACCAGACTTCAGAGCCGGTGGCGTCGAGGACCGCGATGGCGGGGATGCGCTTCAAGGGATTGCCCTCCCGGTAAATGAACAGGGAGTGACGGTATCGCAACGGAAACTATGTGTCAACCGTTGGAAACCACACGGCCGTGGGCGTGGCCCAGCCGCTTCTAATCGGCCCAGCGATTACAGATCTTAGGGCTTGTTGGCGCTCGTCGGCGGCGACTTCGTCTTGAAGTTCGCGGCTGGCGTAGCGAACCAAGAGATCGATCTCGTAGTTATCGCCGGTCAGCATGATTGCGATCTGGGCAGTGCCTGTTTCCCACATGGCAACCTTCGCTAGGTGGCCCGGTGGCAAGCTGGCGCGGATCGACTCCGTAGAAGTCAGCGAGAGCAAAGAACACGTCTAGCTCGATGTTGGGCGAGTCGCTTTGCTCCCATTTCCATACGGTGCCCTTGCCGACCGTTCGGCGCAGCGCCTTGCTCAACGCCGTGGCGACGTGCTGGTGAGATCGCTCACCCCGCAGCTTTATCAGGCGCTCCCTCCGCGTCTCGGTTTCCATGCGGAAACAGTTTAGGCGACTGCCGGTAGCGCGTGGTTGACGGTGGGTTTCCAACGCGCTACCGTCGCACCTCATGTTGAAAGCAGACGCAATTCGCTACTACGAGACGGCAACGAAGCTCGCGGAGACGCTTGGCATCGGCAAGGCACTCGTGAGCAAGTGGCCCGACAAGGTGCCGCCGCGCTACCAGTACGAGCTCGAGCGGCTGACGGATGGAGAGCTCGAGGCGGAATGGCCGCCGAGCGATCGGCCGAACATGGTCGTGCCGCGGAAGCGTGGTAGGGAAGCGCGATCAAGGGCGGCCTAGTTCGAGTTGTTATCCGGCCAGCCTAGGTGCGGGCCAATTTTTTGCCACGCGGTTTAACAGGGGATCGATTTTGTGAAGTCGAGCGGCTTCCCATTTGACGGATTCGATAACGCAACGCGTTTTGTTCAGCCGCCGCTTACGTCAAACCGAGCGCGCAAGCCCCATCTCCACACTTGCCGTCCCGTAGGAGCGGAAAGACGTTATGCACTCCATCGGCAAATCGCCTGAACGAACTACCGACGAGTCGGAGCAGGGCGTCGACCCGCATCCACCGCGACGTCGCGCTGACCGTCATCGGCACGTCGACTGGGGCCCGATTCTCGCGATCACCGTCGCGTGCGCGCTCTATGCGTCGGCCGCGCACTGGGCCGGGTGGCTGTGATGGCCCACGTCGGTACGCTCCGCGTGCGCATCTCGTCTTGGTGCCCGACCTGCGGACCGGCCCGCCTCTGCAACTGCGGCACGGTCGAGCCCCCGTTGCGCGAGTGGCTGCGTGCGAATGAGCAGCGCACGGCGAGGGTGGCAACGCCTCGGTTAGTGGAGGACCAGCCCGATACGTTCGTGCTGCCGATCGGATGAGCGCGTACACCGACCAGCTCAAGCATCCGAAGTGGCAGCGGCGGCGGCTCGAGATCATGCAGCGCGACGGGTTCGCGTGTAAACGCTGTTCCGCCGACGATAAGACGCTGAACGTCCACCACAAGCTTTATCACAGTGGCGCCGCGCCGTGGGAATACGCGGACGACGAGCTCGTGACGCTGTGCGAGGACTGCCACGAGGCAGAGCACAAGGAAACATTTACGCGCGCTGAAGTCGTAGCGCTGCTGAAGCCGTTGGCTGAGCAGCTTGCCGAGCTGCGCGACCAATACGGCCGTGCTGTAGCTGACGCGGCTCGCTTGGCTCTGCAATGCGACCGGTTGGAGCTCGATCGTGAGCCGCCGCACGTCAAAGCGCTGCGCTACCAGCTCGCAGAAAGCATTCGGTCGTACACGCCTGGAAATGAGCAACAGGCTGCGGAATATCGCCGCATAGATCGAGAATTCAAGGACGCACGCGCTGCGGCTGGTCTTCACTGATGGCGCGCATCCGCACGATCAAGCCAGAGCTCGCGACCCACGAGGGGCTCTACGACCTCGAGATTGAGGCTGGCCTGCCGGTCAGATTCGCGTGGTGCATGCTGTTCACGGTGTGCGATCGCGAGGGCCGGTTTGCATGGCGGCCGCGAGCGCTCAAAGCACAGGTCCTTCCCTACGACCTCATCGAGTTTTCACGCGTGCTCGACGCGTGGCTCACGCGTGGTTTCGTCGTCAAGTATCGGGTCGGAAATGAGTGGTACGGGTGGATACCGACGTTTACCCGTCATCAGGTCATCAACAACCGTGAAGTTGCGTCATCCTTACCAAGCACAGAACGTGCCGACGAGACCATAGACAATAGAGATCAACAACTTGCCCACGCGTCGAGCACGCGTGAGGCACGTGTCGATGACGCGTCGAGCACGCGTGAGGCACGCGAGGGGCACGCGGCTTCAGGGGAAGGGAAGGGAAGGGAAGGGAAGGGAAGGGAAGGGAATGTTATCGGGGCTCCGCCCCTCGTCCCTGACGGGACCGGGACTGCTGACGAGTTCGCTCTGAACGGATCAACGGCCAACGGTCACGCCGACTTCGACGCCGAGATCATCGCCGCCTACCACGAGCTCTGCCCGGACCTGCCGCGTGTCAAGCGATGGCCGGAACGCCGACGACGGAAGCTCAATTCTCGAATCAAGGACTCGATGCGCGAAGGAAAGCCGGCCGACAAAATCGAGTATTGGCGGACGTTCTTCGAGAAGGTTTCCGCAAGCAGCTTCCTGTGCGGGCGCACGGGCGGCTCGTTCCGCGCTGATCTCGAGTGGTTGCTCGAGCCCGCGCACTTCGAGCGTGCCATCGAAGGCCGGTACGACAACCGCAGTAGGGCCCGCGCATGACCATTGCCGTCGCCAATTTCCCGACGCCACCGCACTCGGTTGAAGCCGAGCAATGCCTCATCGGCGCCGTGCTGCTCGACCCGAAGTCGTGGGCACGGATCGCCAACCGCGTGGGCACGGTGGACTTCTACCGCGCCGACCATCGCGTGCTGTGGGACGCGATCTCCGACACGTTGCGCGCAGGCCTCGCCACGGACACGACGACGCTCGTGGCGCGGCTCGAGCGTGGTGGACGACTGGAAGCAGGCGGAGGGCGCGAGTACATCGGCCGAATCGCCGCCGATACGCCGAGCGCGGCGAACGTCGAGAGCTACGCCCAGATCGTTCGCGAGCACGCGGTCAAGCGGCGGATCGGCGAGTGCGGCCGCCGCGTCTCCGAGCTCGAGCGCGGCGAGGACTCTGCGGCCGAGGCGCTCGTGCAGGCCTCGCGACTCGTCGGTGAATTGCACGGCACGGCCCGCATCGGTAATGGCCTCGTCGAGGCGCGCGCGCTCGTCGGGGATCTCGTCGACGAGCTCGACCGACGGCGCGCCGGCGAGCGCGGACTCGCCGTCGGCATCCCGGACTTCGACTCGCTGACGTACGGCCTCGACCCAGGCGATCTCGTCGTGCTCGCGGGCCGGCCTGGCATGGGCAAGACGGCCGTGCTCGTCTCGATCGCGATGCACGTGAGCCGCTCGTCTGGCGTCGCCGTGTTTAGCGCGGAAATGCCGTCGCGACAGATCATGCGGCGCGCGGTCGCGCTGCACAGCGGTGTTTCGCAATCGAGCTTGCGGCAGCCGGCGGGACTCGACGACGACGACTGGGCGCGCATCGGCGAGGCGACTGGCGCGATCGCGGCGCGGCGCCTGTGGATCGACGACACCGCGGCGCCGAGCCTCGACCACGTGCGCGGCGAAGTGCTCGCGCTCGCGACACGATCGCCGATCGGCCTCGTGATGGTCGACTACGTTCAGCTCATGCAGGGCGAGGGTTCAAACCGGTACGAGCAGCTTCGCGACGTCGCGTACGGCATGAAAGCACTCGCCAAGGAAGCGCAAGTGCCGATCATCGTGCTCGCGCAGTTGAACCGCGGCGTTGAGCAGCGGCAACGCGACGACCGTCGCCCGCGGCTGTCCGACCTGCGCGACTCCGGCGCCATCGAGGAAGCGGCCGACATCATCGGGCTGCTGTACAGCGAGGGCTACTACACGCCGGACTTCGAGATGCCGAACGTGCTCGAGTGCGCCATCGACAAAAACCGCAACGGCGAGCGCGGGAAATGCCTGTGGCATTTTGCCGGTGACACGAGCCGGATCGGTGCGCTCGACGATGCTGCCCGCGCGCAATACCGGCGGCTGCAAGCGAAGGCACGAGGGCACGACAAGGATGATCTGCTTTGAGCGCCACCACCGATTCACCGAACTCGACGGCCACACTCGAGTGGCTCAAAACGGACGACTACCACATCGCGAGCAAGTGCGGCGGTTACGCCGTGAGCCGCGTTACTGCGACTCCGTTCGTGCACTACATCGCGTGGCGCCGCGCACCGCTGCGCGAGCTCAGGTCCGTCACGTTGCCGATCGCCGCGAACGACACCGAGCGACGCGCGGCGACCAAGGCAATGCAACAGGTTTGCGAGGCCGCTTGTTTGGAGAAAGCTGGCGCCGCAGGAGTCGCCGCATGAGCGCCGAGTTCGATCACGTGACCTTGCTCGCGGTGCGAATCGCGGCTGCTCGGCTCGATCCCGCTGTCGACAGCGCGACGTTTGTCGACCTGCTGCAGCGCTTCGCGGCCGCGGTCGTGCGCGACGTCGAGCGTGTAAACGCGCCGCCGGCGGCCGATGACGACGACGATTCGCCGGTCCTGCCCGCTGCTTCGGACCTGGCTGCTCCGCTTTCGCAAGAGAGCGTTGCCGCTGCAACGGGCGGGGCCGCTTCGAATGCCACCACCGCGACGCCTGGGAAGGCCGGAGGCGGCGCTCCCGATGTCGCACAGTCGGCTGCAGCGACTGAGGCCGCGGCCGGGACGCCTCCGGCACCGAGCTCGCGGACGATTCCCTTGCCTGCGTCTACTCTCCTGTCGAGCGACGCAGGGCCGTCCCCGGATCCCGACTCGAGCGGCCCGGGGGCGGCGGAACCTCAAGGGGCGGACCGGCGTCGCGTGCTGACGGACGAGCACCGCGAGCGACTCTGCGCCGAGTACAAGCTGGCGTGCGCGGCAAACGACGGACACCTGCCTTACGGCTGGCTATCGAAGAAGGCGACCGAGCTCGACGTCGGTGTGAGCGCGATCCATCGCGCGATCAGGCCGGCAGCAGTACCGCCGCGAAGCAGCGCGCCGCCCGCGCAACCGCAGCCGCCTGCGACAGCCGAGAGCACGGAGCCGGACGAGTTCGTGCACACCGAAACGCCCGCGTGCTGGTGCCGCCGTAAGCCGGCCAACCGCGAGAACGTTTGGTGCAAGTTGCGGCAGAGTTATAGGCCTGCGAGCGAGCACGCAGCATTGCGCCCGCCGCCGCCGCGCAACGAGCGATTCAAAACGCGCCGCGTCGAAGGCACGAGGTATTGACATGCGCAAGCGGGAGCGCCAGTGAATAGTCTTGAACCTCATGCCGCCTCGTTCACGCGGACTCTGAAATTCCGGGTGAAGCGCGAGGCGTACCCGTGGCTGAACGCCGCGGCGATCGAGGTCAATCAAGTCTGGAATTTCTGCAACGAGACCGCGAGCAGCGTGCTCGGCAATCTCGGCAAGTGGCTCAGCGGCTTCGATCTGTGCTACCGAACGGCAGGCACCACCGAGTACATGGAGCGCATCGGCGCGGACACGGTGCAGTGCGTCTGCACGGCGTACGCGGCGAAGCGCCTCGCCGTGCGCAAGCAGAAGCTGCGTTGGCGCGTGAGCCGCGGCGCGCGGCGCTCGCTCGGGTGGCTACCGTTCAAGGCCGCGAGCCTCAAGCGCAAGGGCGATGCGCTGCGCTTCGCAGGCAAAACGTTCCGAGTGTTCGAGCGCGAGCGCCTGGACGGCGTGAAGTGGAAGCAGGGGTGCTTCGCGCAAGACGCCGTGGGCGATTGGTGGCTGTGCCTGCCGGTCGAAGTCGCAATCGAGCAGAACGTCGCGCCACACGAGGCCGTGGGGATCGACTTGGGCCTAAAGACGATTGCCACCACGAGCGACGGCGACGTGCTCGAAGCGGGCCGCTGGACGCACGGCATCGCCGATAAGCTCGCGATGGCGCAGCGGCGCGGACATCGCCGGCAAGCGAAGCGGCTGCACCGGAAGGCCGCTCGGCGCCGCGCTGACGCGCTGCATAAGTTCTCTCGGAATATCGTAGACGGCTATCAGAAAATCGTCGTTGGAGACGCGAGCAGCACCGCGCTGGCTCGAACGCGGATGGCAAAATCCGTGCTCGACAGCGGATGGGGAATGCTCAAAGCGCAGTTGGCGTACAAGGGCCAGCAGGCCGGCCGCAGCGTTTCAGTCGTCAGCGAGCGTTACACCAGCGCCGCTTGTTCTTCGTGCGGATCGCTCAGTGGTCCACGCGGGGTAAACGAGCTGGTTGTGAGGGCGTGGATTTGTCGCGACTGTGGTGAGTCGCACGACCGGGACGTGAACGCGGCCCGGAATATCCTTGCTCGCGCCGAGGTGTCGGCGTCCGTGCGCGGGAACGAGTCTTTGCAGAAACTTCGGCTGCCGAGCCGCGCATCCCGCGCTCGCAAGGCAGGGACAGGAGAAGTTTATGCAGCGGCATGAGCACCGGGGGACGCGGTACTGATTTCACACACACCCTGGGGAGGGTTTTACTCATGACCGCGAAGGCAGCTCTGAATCTGAAAAAACGCGCATGCCACATGGGCGGGCACATCAGCGGACGAACCGAGTATCACGGCGAGGATCCGGTTGGCGCGTGCGACCTCGCGCTCACCGATCTCATGCTCGACGACGACGAGATCGACACGCTGCTCGGGCCCGGCACGTGGAACCGGCTGTTCAAGAAAGCGCGCAACGGCGGCACCGATTTCGCAGAGCCGGCCGAGTTCGTCGCCAGCTCCAAGATGCCGATGCAGTGCGAGCAGAAGTTCCAGGAATCGAAAGTCACGCTGTACCTCGGCGCCGACGAGAAGGTCGAGCTCGTCAAGTGCACGCTGGCGAAGATTCGTTACGAGCCGAAGCAGGGCGGTCTCGTGCTCACGTCGCTGCAAGTTCAGTGCAACGCGGAGCCGGAACAGGTGGCCGCGATCTACACGCACATGGACACGCAGATCTCGGCGGCGGTCCGCTTCGGCAAGCTCGTCGAGGACAAGGACGACAATCAGGACGAGCTGCCGCTGAAGGACAAGGCGGGCGGCAGCGACGACGACGAAGCGCGCGAGACGGCGCATTGATCCCTCAACCCACAATTCCAGGAGCGCAGGCAATGGAGCAAACCGCACACGTGGACTCGACGAGCGACGCACGCACGGCCAACAACGTCATGCGTCACAAGTACCGCGTTTTGTCCGACGTCGAGAAGGATCAGATGCAGTCGCTGAAGGACGAGGGACTCGCGTTCGTTCACACGCTGCATCGGATCGGCGGCACCGACGAAAACGGCGAGCGCCAAGGTTCGCGCGAATTGGCGATCGCGCAGACCAAGATCGAAGAAGCCGTCATGTGGGCGGTAAAGCACGTCACGCGCTAATGACGGCGCGCTACTCCGAAGCCGAAGCCGCAGAGCTGTTCCCGCGCGCGGTCACCGATCCGCGCGTCAAGGCACCGCAGAAGCGCAAGCGCGACACGAGTGGCGAGGACACGTTTGCGTTCCACGTGGAGCAGCATCGGCTGCCCGCATTCGTGCGGCAGTTCAAGTTGCGCAAGCGCGTGCAGGTCGGGCGGAAGGACGGTCGGCCGTACGAGAACGTGTGGCGGTTCGACTACGCGTGCCCATCGTTCTGGCTGATCGTCGAGATCGACGGCGGCATATTCCGGCCCGGGGGCGGTGCGCACTCGCACCCGGTGGACATCCGCCGAAACATGACGAAGCGCAACGATGCGACGCTGGCGGGGTTCGCCGTGTTGGCGTTCACGCCAGAGCAAGTGAAGTCGCGTGAGGCGATCGGTGACGTCGAGCGCTACTTGGCGTCGAAGGGATGGACTCGCGCCAAGTCGCAATGGGACGAGCCGTGAGCGCCATGCTCGCGCCGGACCTTGCGGACGAGGTCGAAGTTTTCGAGCGCACTGAGAAGTTGCTTTGGCAGTGGGCGGACGAGACGCGGGCACATGCTGACCGTTTGGGGTTTCCCGCCTCGAGCCCGATCTCACGCATGATCGAGCAGCAGCGCGTATTCGCGCGCGGCGTCCGGCGCAAGCGCGCACACCGCGGCGTCGTTCTCAGCGAGCGCGACCTCGGCATAGCGCAGAAGTGCGACTGTGGACGCGTGTTCATCGGCGACCATTGCCCGCGGTGCGCCGGCGCCGAGCGCGTAACTGGCCGCGAGACGCGCACGATGCAGCCGCGATCAATGGCCGAGTTCTCGTCGGTCACGTTGGCCGTAGAGGCGGTCGTAGTCGATGCGCCCGCATGGATGCAGAAGGTGCTGTGCCGTAGATATCTGTTCAAGCAGCCGGACAGTGGGGGCGCGCAAGATTTGCGCATGCGCAAGACGCGGTATCGCGAGCATCTCAAGGCCGCGGTCGAATACGTCGGCAACAGGCTCGCAGCGAGGCGCTAGGAGATCCCATGGCAGTTCACCAGCTCCCCGTCGATCCAGACGACCGACGCGACGACGTCGGCGACGTGTACTTCATCGCGTGCAACAACGAATTCGTGAAGGCCGGATTCGCTCGTTTCTCCGTCGATGAGCGGCTTAAGGAACTACAGACCGGCTGCCCGTATGATCTGAAAGTCATCGGTGTGCTGCATGCCGCACGTGCCCGCGCGGAAAGATGGTTTCACCATGCGATGCGCGAGGACCGTGTGCGCGGCGAGTGGTTCAAGCTCACAGATCGGGTTCGGCTGATGATTCACAACGTAAACAAGGGCTTTTGGCCGACAAGCGCAGCCGAAGTAGAGTGGCTATTCGAGTTCGGGCACGTTCCGGAAGTTGCGCAAGTCGCGGAGCAGATGTACATTTCGCCCGCCCCTGATCCAAACGGATCATGTAGCACGCCGGCCTAAACAGCCGCCGTCGGGAAGGAACACGGGAAACGTGTCGCCTGCCGAATCGTAGTAAAGCCGCGCATCGTCGCGGCTTTTTTGCGCCCGAAAACCGCGCCGTAGAGCCCCGAAAAGGCCGAGGACGGCGCATTCAGAACCGAACGCTCGACACAAACCGATCCCTCCCCCTGACGGAAGAGCGAGCCAGTTCGCCCAACAGTTAGCTTCGCGCGGCTGTTGGGGCTTTTTTCAAACGGAGAACCGATGCGAGTAATCGCGCTGCTGGCCGTGCTCGCGGCCTCGCCGGCCTTCGCCCAAACGCTGCTCGTCGACTTCGGCGGCACGAGCTCGGGCAACACGTTCGGCACGAGCTGGGCGCAGGTCGTTAAGGACGTCTACACCGACTACCGTGCTTTGGGTCCTGGCGGGCTCACGATCACGACGGAGAACAACGGCACCTACAACTTCCAGGGTGTGACCGGCCCGACTCGGACGTTCGTCGCCGACGAGCGCGTCCGCATGACGTGGTGCAACGTGAGCGGCGTTTCGATCAGTTTCGTGCCGCGCGTGTCGTTCACGAGCGCCGCACGGCCAGCAGTTACACCGAGCGCCTGGTTTTTCATGACGGGTGCCACGATCGCGCCCGGGGCTTGTGCGGTGACCGAGTACGTGCTCACCGCGGCCGTGTCGGCGAGCGTCGTGAACGTCAACCACGGGCATTTCAGTAACTCGGTGCTGATAGCGGACAAGCTCGAGTTGGTCGGGGCAGGGACGCCCACGCCACCTCCGCCGCCGGTGTTCACCGACGACGTGACGTTGACCTGGGAAGCGCCGACGCAGAACACCGACGGCTCGGAGCTCACGGACCTTGCCGGCTTCAAGGTCTACTGGGGCACGTCGCCTGGCAGCTACCCGAACGGCGTGACGCTCAACAACCCCGGCCTCCTGGCGTACGTCGTCGACATGCTCGCGGCTGGCACGTGGTATTTCGTGGTGACCGCGCTGAATTCGTTCGGCGGCGAGAGCTCGCCATCGGACGTTGCGTCGGCGACCATCGTCGCCCCCTCGCCAACGCCGATCAACTGCGTGGTCAACGACCCTGCGTGGATCTTGGGCGCTCCGCAGCCGACGACGTGCCCGGTGAGCGGGACGCAGTCGCGCACCGATACGCGAACGCTCACGGTCCTGACCCAGCCGGCGAACGGCGGCCTCGCATGCCCGTCGCTCAACCAGACGCGCACGGTCTCGGTGACATGCACGCCGCCGCCTGTGCCAACGGTTACGGTCACGGCCGTCGTGCCTGGACTCAACATGGCGCCGATCTTCGGCATCACGTCCGCGGGCGGGCGCGGAGCAACCGTGCTCGGCTTCGTGCCAGTCGGACGAGCGTGTGTCGGTCCCGTGGTCTACCGCTATCGCAACGCGGATTACCGGCGCTTCAACGCGGCCGATGCAGTCTGGTGGGCGAGCACGGCGACGAACAATGCCGCGGTGGCCTGTCGATGACGTTCTTCGAGATGCGCCGGCAGTGGGAGCGGGAGACGCTGCGCGAGTACCTGAAGAAGCACGACGGCAACGTGGCGGCCACGGCCCGCGAGCTCGGGATCAATCGGACCAACCTGTTCGGCAAGATCAATGATCTCGGATTGCGCGAACCGCCACCGAGATCGGCGCGCGTCTCGCGGCGGATGATCGGAACGTTTCGGTCGCCGAAATACTTGCCCGAGCAAGCGCGCTGATGCGCTTCGATTCAACTTCGATATAACACCCTGGAGACACGATGGCTATCACATCTGCCTTTGCCACGAGCGCGAAAGTCGATCTTCTGTTCGGCCGCCACAACTTCGCGAACTCGGGCGGCGCGACGTTCAAGCTAGCGCTGATCAAGACGGGCGAGGCTGGGACCTACGGCGCCGCGTCGACGGCATACGCGAACATCACCGGCAACTCGGACGAGTCAACGGTTGGCGGTGGCGGCACCGGGTACACGGCCGGTGGCGGTTCGCTCACCCGCGTCGACCCGACGAGCTCGGGAACGACCGCGTTCACCGATTTCGCCGACCTCGTGTTCACGCTCTCGGGTGCGTCGGCCTCGCTCGCGGCCAACGGCTGCATGATCTACAACGACACGATCACGACGCCGACCGCGGATGCTTCGATCAGCGTGCACGCGTTCTCGGGATCGCCGTCGGCGTCGGGCAACGGCGCGACGTTCACGATCCAGTTTCCCGCCGCCGACGCCTCGAACGCGATCCTGCGTTTAGCGTAAGTGTCTGCCGATCGTGCCCTCGATGGGCATATCAACCGCGCTCTAGAGGGCAAAACTGTCGCGGGCGTGGCCAAGGACGGGCGCGCCATGACGATCTTTTGCACGAACGGCGAGCGTTGGGCTATCGGGTGGGCGGACTTCGTGGCTGGGCAAGGGTTTGTCGGCGAGCCAGCCGTGATTTCGGTAGGCGACATGCGGCAAGCGACCGGGCCGATCGACGTCGTTGACGGGAGTGTCCACCGCGCGCTCGAGCATCGCACCATCGAGTCGGCTCGGACCGATGGCGAAATTCTGTACCTGCAATGCGCAGACGGACGACGCTATGGGCTAGCGTGGGTCAACCCGGAGACCAAAGAGCGTGTACGTGGAGAGCCGTGTCTCTTGAAGGTCGACGTGAGCGTAAAGCTTGGTAGCGTCAACATCTTCGACGACGGTGTTGAGGTCGATGTTGGGACTCACGCCTCTTGCGGGGGGCTGATCAAGCGTCGAGGAAACGTGATGCGGTGTCTAGGGTGCTCTTGGACGAACGCGCACTGAGCACATGCCACGGACCCACGTCGTCATTCGGAAGTCGAGCCTCACTCCGCCCTCGACGGT
>Ga0193738_1000323_pt1 | contig 28724 bp, 17 predicted proteins | sample L2a1metaG_FD_144927 | JGI IMG/M metagenome (GOLD analysis project Ga0193738, IMG submission 144927) | Soil microbial communities from a riparian zone of the East river system, Colorado, United States - L2a1 | ecosystem: Environmental > Terrestrial > Soil > Riparian zone | place: USA: East River... | reverse complement strand
CGAAGGAAGTACAGCAAATTTTTCAGTAATCGCTACCGGCACCGGACTTAGCTATCAATGGAAAAAGAATGGCGTAGACATCGGAGGAGCGATCTCTAATACGTACGGCATCCCGGTAACAGCTACTGCTGATGCAGGTACCTATACGGTAGTAGTGAGTGGAACCTGTACACCGGCATTGACCAGCATCGCGTCGGTGTTAACCATCAACGAACAACCAGAAATTATCACAGGTCCCGCTAATCAGACGATTTGTGCAGGACAGAACGTGACCTTTACGGTGAACGCGGGAGTGACCACGGGGGTGGGCTATCAATGGAGGAAAGGAGTTACTAATATCGTTGGGGCTACGGGCAGCAGCTATACCATAGTGGGTGTAGCGGCAGCAGATGCTGGAAACTACAATGTAGTAGTGAGTGGCACGTGTGCACCTCCGGTGACCAGTGCGAATGCAACCTTAACCATAAACGCATTACCGGCAATTACGAGCCAACCCGTTGCCAGCCAGTCTGTCTGCGAAGGAAGTACAGCAAATTTTTCAGTAATCGCTACCGGCACCGGACTTAGCTATCAATGGAAAAAGAATGGCGTAGACATCGGAGGAGCGATCTCTAATACGTACAGCATCCCGGTAACAGCTACTGCTGATGCAGGTACCTATACGGTAGTAGTGAGTGGAACCTGTACACCGGCATTGACCAGCATCGCGTCGGTGTTAACAATCAACGAACAACCAGAAATTATCACAGGTCCCGCTAATCAGACGGTTTGCGCCGGACAGAGCGTGACCTTTAGAGTGAATGCGGGAGTGACCACAGGAGTAAGCTATCAATGGCGGAAAGGCATAACCAATATCGTTGGGGCTACAGGTAATACTTATACCATACCCGTGGTAGCCGCAGCAGATGCCGGAAATTACAATGTGGTAGTGAGCGGAACGTGTACACCTTCGGTGACCAGTGCAAACGCAACCCTAACGGTGAATGATCTGCCCGTGATCACGGGACAACCGGTAGCCAGCCAGGCAGTCTGCGAAGGAAGCTCAGCGAGCTTTACGGTAACGGCCACGGGCACAGGACTTGGCTATCAATGGAAAAAGAATGGAATTGACATCGGAGGAGCGACGTTCAATACATATAACATCCCGGTAACAGCTACTGCTGATGCAGGCACCTACACAGTAGTAGTGAGTGGAACGTGTACACCGGCATTGACCAGCACGGCATCGGTGTTAACGATCAACGAGCAACCAGAAATTATCACCGGTCCCGCTACTCAGACGGTTTGTGCCGGACAGAGCGTGACCTTTACGGTGAATGCCGGAGTGACCACAGGAGTGAGTTATCAATGGCGCAAAGGAGTAACTAATATCGTAGGGGCTACGGGCAGCAGCTATAGCATACCAGTTGTAGCGGCAGCAGATGCCGGAAACTTCAATGTGGTGGTAAGTGGCACCTGTACACCTTCTGTGACCAGTGCGAATGCAGTCTTAACAGTAAATGATCTGCCCGCGATCACCGGACCACCGGTGGCCAGCCAGGCAGTCTGCGAAGGAAGCACAGCGACCTTTACGGTAACGGCCACGGGCACAGGACTTGGCTATCAATGGAAGAAGAACGGAGTGGACATCGGAGGAGCGACCTCCAATACATACAGCATCCCGGTAACAATAACAGGTGATGCAGGGACCTACACAGTAGTAGTGAGTGGAACGTGTACACCGGCATTGACCAGCACAGCATCGGTGTTGACAATCAACGAACGCCCAGAGATCCTTACAGGACCCGCAAGCCAAACGGTTTGTGCCGGACAGAGCGTGACCTTTACGGTGAACGCTGGAGTGACCACAGGAGTGAGCTATCAATGGCGGAAAGGTGTGACCAATATCGTAGGGGCTACGGGCAGCAGCTATACCATACCTGTGGTAGCGGCAGCGGATGCCGGAAACTTCAATGTGGTAGTGAGCGGAACGTGTACTCCCGCAGTGACCAGTGCGAATGCGACCTTAACCGTAAACGCGTTACCGGCAATTACCAGCCAACCGGTGGCCAGCCAGGCCGTCTGCGAAGGAAGCACGGCAACTTTTACGGTAACAGCAACGGGAACAGGTCTGGGTTATCAATGGAAGAAGAACGGAATAGACATCGTAGGAGCGACGTCAAACACATATAGTATTGCCACTACCGTTACTGCTGATGCAGGAACCTATACGGTAGTAGTGAGTGGAACCTGTACACCGGCATTGACCAGCATCGCGTCGGTATTAACGATCAACGAGCAACCAGAAATTATTACAGGTCCCGCAAGCCAGACGGTTTGTGCCGGACAGAGTGTGACCTTTACAGTGAACGCGGGAGTGACCACAGGAGTGAGCTATCAATGGCGGAAAGGCGTAGCCAATATCGTAGGGGCTACGGGCAGCAGCTATACCATACCCGTGGTAGGCGCAACGGATGCCGGAAACTTCAATGTGGTAGTGAGTGGAACGTGTACTCCCGCAGTGACCAGTGCGAATGCGACCTTAACCGTAAACGCGTTACCGGCAATTACCAGCCAACCGGTGGCCAGCCAGGCCGTCTGCGAAGGAAGCACGGCAACTTTTACGGTAACCGCCACGGGCACAGGACTTGGCTATCAATGGAAGAAGAATGGAGTAGACATCGTAGGAGCGACGTTAAACACATATAGTATTGCCACTACCGTTACTGCTGATGCAGGAACCTACACAGTAGTGGTAAGTGGAACGTGTTCACCGGCATTGACCAGCACGGCATCGGTGCTGACCATCAACGAGCAACCAGAAATTATCACAGGTCCCGCGAGCCAGACGATTTGTGCCGGACAGAGCGTGACCTTTACGGTGAACGCCGGAGTCACCACAGGAGTAAGCTATCAATGGCGGAAAGGTGTAACCAATATCGTAGGGGCTACTGGCAGCAGCTATACCATACCGGTCGTGGCGGCAGCCGATGCCGGAAATTTCAATGTGGTGGTGAGTGGAACTTGTGCACCCTCGGTGACCAGTGCAAATGCGACTTTAACAGTGAATGATCTGCCCGCGATCACCGGACAACCAGTATCCAGCCAGGCAGTCTGCGAGGGAAGCACAGCGACCTTTACAGTAACCGCCACGGGCACGGGCCTTGGCTATCAATGGAAGAAGAATGGAGTGAACATCGTAGGAGCAACCTCCAACACGTATAGCATCCCGGCAACAGTTACTGCCGATGCAGGCACCTACACAGTGGTGGTAAGCGGCAGCTGTACTCCTGCATTGACCAGCACGGCATCGGTGTTAATGATCAACGAACAACCAGAAATTATCACCGGTCCCGCCAGCCAGACGGTTTGTGCCGGACAGAGCGTGACCTTTACAGTGAACGTAGGAGTGACGACAGGAGTGAGCTATCAATGGCGTAAAGGAGTGACTAATATCGTAGGGGCTACCGGCAGTAGCTATACCATACCGGTGGTGGCCGCTGCCGATGCTGGAAATTACAATGTGGTAGTGAGTGGCACGTGTACACCTTCTGTGACCAGTGCGAATGCAACCTTAACAGTGAATAATCTGCCCGTGATCACGGGCCAACCGGTATCCAGCCAGGCAGTCTGCGAAGGAAGCACAGCGACCTTTACGGTAACCGCCACGGGCACGGGCCTTGGCTATCAATGGAAGAAGAACGGAGTAGACATCGTAGGAGCGACGTCAAACACATATACTATTGCCACTACGGTTACAGCTGATGCAGGGACCTACTCAGTAGTGGTAAGTGGAACGTGTACACCGGCATTGACCAGCACGGCATCGGTGTTGACCATAAACGAACGACCCGAGATACTTACAGGTCCTGCGAGCCAAACGGTTTGTGCCGGACAGAGTGTGACCTTTACGGTGAACACGGGGGTGACCACAGGAGTAAGCTATCAATGGCGGAAAGGTGTAACCAATATCGTAGGGGCTACAGGCACCAGCTATACTATACCGGTGGTAGCGGCAGCGGATGCCGGAAGTTATAATGTGGTGGTCAGTGGAACGTGTACACCTCCTGTTACTAGCGCTTCGGCCGTACTTGTTGTGAATGAAATTCCGGTAATAATTACTGGGCCAGTAAGCAGTACGATATGTGAAGGCGGAAATACCTCCTTTACAGTAAATGCCGGTATTACAACAGGTGCAACCTATCAGTGGCAAGTCAGCGTAAACGGAGGTGTATCATATACGAATGTTACAAACGCCGGTATTTACAGCGGTGCAACTACCTCCACGTTAAATCTTAATGTCGTACCTCTTGCTAACAACGGCAATTTATACCGGGTGATTGTGAGTGGCGCTTGTACTCCTCCTGTAAATAGCAATGGAGCGCTGCTAACCGTGAATCAGGATGTCGTTATCAACACGCAACCGGTCGATGAAACAATTTGTGAAGGTTCCACGGTAGCTTTCTCTGTCGTCACGATTGGAACGGGATTAACTTATCAATGGACAGAAAACGGCATAGATATATCAGATGGCGGTGTGTACAGCGGAGCTACCACTTCCACACTTACGTTGACAAACGTACCAAGTACATTTAATGGACGAACCTATAATGTAGTGGTTACAGGTACTTGTAGTTCGTTGCCAAGCGCTATCGTTACTCTAACCGTAAATCGTGTTCCCAACGCTTTTGCCAACGACGTAGCTATTTGTAGCGGACAAACGACAAACATTGCCATCACAAATCCTAACACCGTTCCTTCTACGACCTTTACGTGGACTATTCAAAGTCAAAGCAATGTCACAAATGCTGCAGCGGGATCGGGCAGCGTCATAGCACAGACCCTAACATCAACTGATGGCGTATCGGTTGGTACTGTAACGTACTTGATTCAGCCGTCCGCAGCCGGTTGTTTCGGGACACCCTATGCAGTGACTGTAACAGTTAACCCTATCCCGGATATAGCCGCATCACCTCAGACAATATGCTCTGGTGCGAGCACCAGCATTGCGATTACTAATCCCAACGGCGTAGCTGGTACAACTTTTGGATGGACAATATTGACATCGACTAATGTAACCGGCGCATTGGCTGGAAGTGGATCCCCGATAAGTCAGGTGCTCACATCAACTGATGGTGTTACCTCGGGAACGGTAACCTATAGAATTATACCTAGTGCCAGCGGCTGTTCAGGAACTTTTGTTGACGTCGTCGTTACAGTTAGTCCAAGGCCAGCCATTACAAATACATCAACTTCCTTGATCCAGGAAATTTGCAGTGGAACTGCATTGAACTTTTTGCCGACCTCAACGATCGGGGGAACAACCTTTAACTGGACGTCTTCCGTGATTGGAGTTCTCTCAGGCGTGAGTGCTAGTGGCAATGGAGCAATCACGGACACACCTGTCAACGCCACCAATACCAGTGCTGTAATTATTTACGAAATCACGCCGGTAGTTTCCGGGTGCTTTGGTATCCCGGTAAATTTCGTTGTAACCGTTAGACCTGTTCCAACAGCGACAGCAAGTCCTCAAACGATTTGTTCGGGACTATCCACCAGCATACTCATTACTAATCCGAATGCTGTAGCAGGAACGACATTTTCATGGACAGTTCTGACAAGCACAAATGCCACAGGGGCACCCGGAACTGGTAACATGATATCACAAGTTCTCACAGCTACCGATGGTCTGACAAATGGAACCGTGACCTACAGGATCACGCCATCATCTAACGGCTGCCTTGGTCCAACTTTCGATGTTGTTGCCACCGTTAAGCCTGTGCCTGTGATTACAAATACGCCGTCGAGTTTCTCCCAGCAGATATGTAGCGGAGTGCCGTTAAGCTTTGTGCCGGCTGCAACTATCGGAGGAACAACATTCTCATGGACAAGTTCGATAAGTGGTACCATCTCGGCGGCTTCTGTAAGCGCATCAGGAACTGGTTCGATTACAGACACCCCAGTGAATACCGGTAATGCCGATGGAATTGTTACCTATCGGATCCAACCATCATTTAATGGTTGTGATGGTTTGCCAGTAGACCTTGTTGTAACCGTGAAGCCATTGCCTTCTGCTACAGCATCGAACGTATTGATCTGCAGCGGTGGAACAGCTGTGATCAATATTCTCCCGACGCCTAAGAACGTTGCCGGAACAACATTTACATGGACAGCTGCGCCTTCGGTCAATGTAACTGGTTCGGCACCGGGAAATGGCTCAACTATAAGCCAGCTGCTAAGCACCACAAACGCATCCATTGGAACCGTCGTCTACACAATCACTCCGACAGCAAATGCATGCAACGGACCTACAACCATAGTAACTGCCACTGTCAATCCGATTGCAACAGTTAATGCGGGGGCCGACTACGCCATATGCGAACCGGTTACCATACCGCTAAGTGGAACTATCGGCGGAAGCGCAACTACGGCCGCCTGGACATTCGTGGCAGGTAACGGATCTATATCCTCATCGACGGTTAGTGGAACGACAGTAAGTGCTACTTACACTCTTGGATCGGGCGATATTGGCACTAACATCACATTCCAACTTTCTACCAATGATCCTGATGCAGCAGGACCGTGTTCCGTTGTTGCCGATCAGGTTGTTGTATCGATAAATCGTCAGGCAAGATTGACCTTACCAGCTGACTATACAGTTTGCCAACCCGGATCGATCTCATTGACGGGAACTTTAAGTGGAAGCGCAACATCGGGCTTGTGGAGCCAGATTGGAGGCACAGGTACAGGGACACTAACGGCGACGAGTGTCACAGGCCTCAATGTAACTGCAACCTATCTGGTCGGTGCGCTTGATGTGAATACAACTTTAAGATTCAGACTTACCACCAACGATCCAGATGGCTCCGGCCCTTGCGTAGCTGAATTCGACGAGATCGACATACACGTAAATGAGTCCGCGAAAGTAAATGCAGGAGCTGATTTTGAAGTCTGCGAAAACCAACCGGTAAATCTGGCGGCCATCGCATCGGGGACAACAACATCGGTATCGTGGAGCGGGGGCACTGGAACATTCTCGCCTGCCAACAATGTGAACTCCGTGTACACATTAACAGCAGCAGATATAGCCGCAGGTAGTATAGCCCTTACGATAACAACCAATGACCCTGACGGTGCTGGTCCTTGCGGGCCAACGTCCGATCAGGTTATTGTTACAATACACGAATTACCTGATGTTTTCTTATCTGGTCTTGAGGCAAGTTATGCGGAAAACGACCCAATTGACTTGCTAGACGGATTTCCATCTGGTGGTACCTTTAGTGGTCCGGGAATTATAGGGACTTCAAATCAATTCAATCCTTCCTTTGCCGGTTTTGGAGTTGTAACTATTCGGTATACCTATACGGATGGCAATTCCTGTACAAACTTTACAGAGAAAACCACGATCGTTAATCCGGTAACAAATGTTGACTTCTACATTCTTGAAGATAATAGGCCGAACGCAGCAGGAAATCCGCAGATTTGTGCGGATCAGGGCGAGCTTTCATTGATAGGGATTCCAGCGGCGAGCACCGGTGCTCCTTATCCACAGACCTTGTTTAGAGGTTTGGGTTCGCTTGTGTCAAGAGTGACAACCCCCGATAACATAAACTGGAAGCTCAACAGCGAAGGACTACTGGCAGGAACGTACCAACTTCAATATATATATACCAACCAGTTCGCAGCCAGGGATACCCTGACGAAAGACCTGATCGTTTTCTCTGCGCCAGTCGCGGTGATTGATGTCGGCAGTAACTGTCTTGAGGATGTGGTAACATTCACAGAGTCATCAAATATTCCAAACAATCTTTCTGGTGGGACAATCGTAAACTGGAGTTGGCTCTTTGGCGAGGACACGAACGGAAGCAGTGGTCCTATTGCAGAACCTCAATATATCTATGGTGCTCCTGGTCCCAAGAATGTGAGCCTAGAGGTGCTAACCAATCAGGGATGCAGGGACTTGACAAGCAAAACTATCGTTATAGGAGTGCCGCCCAAGACCGACTTTTCCTGGACTTCGTTCTGTGAAGGGGACGCCACACAGTTTCAGAGCAATTCAACTTCAACATTTGGTGCTATCAACAGTTACAACTGGGAATTTGATGACGGTCAGGTTGGCACTTTACAAAATCCCTCACACCAGTACGCTCAGTTTGGTGTGTATGATGTGAAATTGACAATTGGAACAGATGCGGGTTGTTCAAGCGACACGACTAAACAGGTTTATATACAAGATCTGATAAATGTCTTACGTAGCGACTCATACTCCACTGACTTTGAAAGCGGTCAGGGCACGTGGGTGGCTGTGGCGAATGGAACCACCGTTAGCAATAGTTGGATATTCGGAGCGCCGGATGGCCCTACTATTAATGGCGCGAACACTGGAGCCAACGCCTGGTGGACAGGTGATAATAATCAGTCATACTATAATAATGAAGACTCCTTTGTAATTGGTCCTTGTCTCAACATCAGCGATCTCAAACGACCAATGATCTCTTTGAAATATTTTGTAGACGCTCAAACGGGTTTTGATGGAGCTGTTGTTCAATATTCAATCAATGGTGGTAATACGTGGGTGGAGGTAGGAGATGCTGAAGGTGCCGGCATTAACTGGTACAATAGCCGCAACCTTAACGGTGAACCCGGGGGACAAAGCAACTTCGGCTGGTCCGGAGAGGATACCGAATGGCGCGATGGCCGGTACAACCTTGACCAAATACCTGTAGCATCTCGTAATAGCGTCATATTCAGAATTGCATTCGGCAGTAACGACGATAACCTTGTTGGAGAAATCGTTGATGGCTTTGCATTTGATGATATATTCATTGGAGAAAAGAGCAGGAATGTATTGGTCGAACATTTCACAAATTCTGATCCATCCGTCAGGCCAACAACAGGACAGTTGGAACAGGTTTACAATGACCAGTTCCTTGTAAAAGATTCATCTGACTTTGTCCTGGTTCAGTATCATATGGCGAACCCATCTGAAGATGATATAAACAAGTCAAATCCAACTGATCCACAGGCCCGCGCTTTCCTCTACGGAGTAGCCCAACCGCCGACGACAGTAATGGACGGTATCCAGGGAGATTATTTCGGAACAAATTTCACTGGCGCTCCGGCGTTGATCACGGCGGAAGAGTTGGATCGGAGAGCCCTTGAATCTCCACAGTTCGAAATTACATTCGCGCCGGTGGCCGGTAATCCCGATTCACCAGTTGAAGTTGCTGTAACCTTTAGATATATCGATTCACTGAAGGCTTATACTACACCGGTGACATTGCATGCGGGCTTGCTTGAGCGCGGTGTGCCAAATTCCGGCACCGTTGATGGTACCGTTAATGTGATGAGAAAACTTCTTCTAACGGGCGCAGGAAACACTCTTACAAGAACATGGACCTATGGTGATTCTGAAACAGTGAACATTAGTTACGTTCTCGACGTACCGATTGTGAATCCCGATAGTCTTTATCTGCTTGCTTTTGTTCAGGATCATCTTCTGAATTCAAAAAGACTACTTCAATCAGCGATCGTCAAGTCACAACCTAAGAACGGTATTACAGTGGTGGGATTGCCAGATGATCCGATATCTGGTGAGATAAGGGAACTGGTCGTCTATCCAAACCCTGCATCGCAGTATTTCAATATTTCTTCTGAAGCGAACCTCAGCAGGGAATATACATGGCAGCTGATCGATCAAAGGGGTGTGACTGTACTATCAGGAGACCTTTATCAGGATTTCACTCATGGCGCTCAAACGGTAGATGTCGGTGGCCTTGCAAACGGAATCTACTTCCTGGCAATTCAGACAGGAGAGAAGTCGATCGTCCACAAGAAGCTTGCTATTATGAACAAGAACTAAACGGTTGAAGCTTCCTTCGCAAGTTGAGGCAGCACCGTGTTACATTGCCGGACGAATTCGGTAACAACTTCGGGAATCTCATCAAGCTTGGTGTTGGCCTTACTGTTCTCTTCAATAAAAACGATGTTCGTCCTTAACGGATTTAATCCCATCAAGATAAATGATGGCTTTATTTGGTGAGCGACCCGTGCAAGCTTATCCCATTGCTGACTTTTCAAAGCAGCTTTCATTTCCTCAAGAGCAGGAGGGATGGTTTGAGTGAACGTCAAGACCATTTCACGTATGAACTCCTCGTTGTTCCCTGAAACCGAGCGCAGATAGTCGAGATTGTAGAGTTTGTTTTCGGAGCTCGATGGTTTCTTGCTCGTCTTTTCTTTTGGTGTGATTTTGAGCTCTTTAAATAGCTTGCGGTACAGATCATCGGGGGTGAATGGTTTGGGCAAATAATCATCCATTCCTGCTGCCATACACTTATCAACATCCGCTTTGGTCGCGTTTGCTGTCAACGCAATAATGGGTACGTTGCGCTGAGGCGCTTCCATCAGGCGCACCGCCTTGGTGGTTTCGTAACCATCCATTACGGGCATTTGAATATCCATCAGAATCACGTCATAGTCCTGATTCTTGATCATTTCAACAGCAACAAGCCCGTTCTCCGCAGTGTCTGTCACACAATTCCAATTCTTCAAGATGCTTTTTGCGTATAGCCTGTTGATGTCATTATCCTCCACAAGTAACACGAATAACTGCGATGTCTTTGCCGACTTCAACGCCTTGGCATTCTTTGATGAAGAGATCGATATCGTGCCGGGTTTACCGATAGCATAGGGGACATGCACTGTAAACACTGATCCAACGTGTTCTTTGCTCTTAACAGAAATGCTACCCTTTTGTAATTCGACCAATTGTTTTACAATGGTTAAGCCCAATCCGGTACCACCGTATTTTCTCGTTACGCTTGCATCAGCCTGGCTGAAGCTTTCAAAAATGGTTGTCAGTTTTTCATCAGGTATTCCGACTCCGGTGTCGACTACTTCAATTCTCACCCAACAAACTCCTTTGGCCTCGCGATCGGAAGTACAGTTGACCTTGATAGAACCGTTATGTGTAAACTTTACGGCGTTGCTGATCAGATTTATAAGAATCTGATTCAAACGCACCGGATCACCTAGCAGTATCTTGTTCAATTTCTCATCGATCTGGTATTCAACTGCAATGCCCTTTTCTCGCGCCTGATAAGTGAATGTGCTGATCAATGAAGGCAAAAAATCCTGAAGGTTAAAGGCGATCTTTTCGAACCTCAATTTGCCCGACTCGATCGCTGCAAGATCCAAAATATCATTGATGATAACCGTCAGATTCTCAGCTGAATGCTTGATGGCACTTAAATATGTTTCGCGCTCTTCGTGACTGGGATTCTGCCCTAAAAGATTGGCCATCCCAACGATCCCGTTGATAGGTGTGCGGATCTCGTGACTCATGTTGGCAAGGAATTGTTCCTTAGCCTTTTGGAGCCGGACTAACTCCGCCTCGTTGTCCTTTCGTTGAGCAATATCCCGACAGTCAAGGATAAACCCTTCAAGTCCTTCCTTATGTCTTAAATTGATCGCATTGAATTCCAGGAATCGATAAGAAAGATCTTTGCAGAGGAATTGAAACTCAACGTTTTCGGTATACGCTCGTTTTTGACTGAGTTTGAATTGACGCTTTAGATCTTGTACGGTTTCTGGTCTGATATAATCGAAGATGTTCTTGTTGATAAGGCTGTTAGATCTATAGCCTAAGGTTTCGTGGACGGAAGTATTGTGGTAATGAATCTTACCGGTGTAATCTACTACGAAAATGATGTCTGATCCATCCTCTACAACGGCTTTGTAGAAGGATCCTCTTTGAACGTATTGTTGAAGTCGCATGCTTTATTTTAAATTCCAGCTTCCTCCATTTCCTTTAAATACCGGTAAAGGGAAGATTTGCCGATGTCTAGTTTCCTGGCTACCTCCAGAACATTGTTATCGTATTTGTTGAGGAAGTGACGGATTATTCGATACATAAATTCCTGCATGCTCATCTCCTGATAGAGGAATGATTCCATACGTGCCGTACTGTTGAAACTTATATCTTGCGGTTTGATCTCCTGATCTTCAGCCATCACTGCCGCGAGTTCGACAATGGACTTCAATTCCCTTATGTTTCCGGGGAAGGGATACTGCATGATCTTTTCCTGTGCTTCTGGTGTAATCTTGAACTTACGCATTTGATTTTCCTGCGCGAACGAATCGAGGAAATGTTTAGCGATTAACAATACATCGTTTCCGCGTTCGCGAAGTGGCGGAAGGTGAATAGGAAGTCCAAGTAAACGATAATAAAGGTCCTCTCTGAACCTTGCGCCTTTTACTTCTTCTGCGAGATCTTTGTGTGTCGCAGCAATTATTCGAACATCGAGTTTTATCACCTGGTTACCACCTATGCGCGTCACCTCTCGTTCTTGCAGAACACGCAGCAGTTTTGCCTGAAGGCTTAAGTCCATTTCACCGATCTCGTCGAGAAAAATCGACCCACCTTCAGCCTCTTCGAACTTTCCGATGCGTCGTGTGACAGCTCCCGTGAACGACCCCTTTTCGTGTCCGAATAGTTCGCTCTCTATGAGCTCTCTCGGAATGGCCGCGATATTTACCGCGACAAAGGGTTTGGATTTCCTTTTTGAATTGTAGTGTATTGCTTTGGCAACCAGCTCTTTACCTGTTCCGGTCTCACCTGTTATGCTAACAGAAATATTAGTCTGAACAGCTTTTTCAAGCAACGAAAAGGTACGCTTGATAGCGGGGCTTGTGCCGATAATGCTCTTCTCGAACTCGTACTTTTCTGATATTTCTTTCTTGAGGTGATCGATCTCCTTGATCAGCGAGCTCTTGTTCCTGGCATTGCCTATTGAGTTAAGAAGTCGCTCTTTTGTCTCGTGATCTTTCGATATGTAATCGTATGCACCAGACTTCAACAACTCGACAGCAGTGTGAATCTTTTCCTGAGCCGATACAATGATCACGTTAATGTTGGGGTCCTGACTTTTGATTTGATTGAGGACCTTTTCTCCCGGCATATCCGGTAATGAGTAGTCGAGAGTGATGATTGTTGGATTCTTGTATAGGTTCGCCAGACATTCTTTACCGGTAGTATAGTAGTCAACTTCATAATCAGGGTTTAACCCTAGAACGTACCTCAGGAATTTCGTATAGGCCGGATCGTCCTCTACCACAAAGATCTTAACAGGGTCTTTTTCGTACATGGTCACTAACAGGTTTAATACAAAAATATATCATCTGTGGCTTCAACGCGGGGCTATTTTAATGCATTTCCCCCTTCAAAAAATTACAAAACAATACAATATATGCCATTGGAAATAAACAGGGGCATTTGGCGAAAAGAAAAATTTGAAAATATGGTTGGTTGCGTAAAATTTGGATAGCTTTAATATGGTTGGAATCATGATCAAAGAGTTTGATAGCCTTACAGATAGCGAGACGGAACTTATGTTAAAAGCGCCGGTGTTGGTGTGCATTCTTATCGCCGGAGCTGATGGTACAATCGACAAGAAGGAAATAAAGGAGGCAATCGCTCAGACGCAGAAGAAAACAAAGGCATCTCTTTCGGACTATTTAAAAGAAGTATCTCAGGATTTCGAAGACAAGATAAAGATTCTGATCCAAAGCTATCCATACGAATCGACACAGCGCAACCCAATACTCATTGAAGAACTTGGCCAACTGAACCGGATCTGGAAGAAGTTAGACAAAGGATTTGCTATTCAGGTTCACAACATGTTGAAAGAGCTCGCGCAAAAGATTGCGTCGTCATCGGGGGGACTATGGGGTTTGAAAACTGTGACTCATGAGGAAGCAAAATTTCTTCAGCTTCCGATGATAGGTGACCCTTCCAAAAATTAATTCCGAATTTCTCATACACATTGTGCCATAACGTGGCGGCAATTTTCATCTTTGCGATGTTTTTGCCTTGGTGCCTATGGCCTCAGAATCTGTTTTTGGTAGTTCAGTAGTACCATTTCGCCTCGTATTTCTCATGTGGGCGTCGTTCTATGCCGAAATCATGCTAGGCTTGCCACTCAGTGCATTTGGCATTGTGCCCAGGACGATACATGGACTAATAGGAGTATTCATGGCGCCACTTATTCATGGCGATATCTTTCATCTTATTTCGAATACCGTCCCGTTGTTGTTCCTCGGCGTAGTTTTGTTTTTTTTCTATAATCCAATAGGAGGTCCGGTATTCTTGCGCGCCTATTTTGGCACCAACATTCTTGTGTGGTTGTTTGCCAGGCCGGCTAACCATATTGGAGCGAGTGGGGTGGTTTATGCACTTGCTTTTTTTCTTATTTTTTTTGGATTATTCCGTCGCGATTTCTTGTCTATATTTATCTCCGTTGTTGTGTTGCTGTTATATGGCGGAGTTTTTTATGGAGTGTTACCAACTGATCCGCGCGTATCTTGGGAATCACATTTTGCCGGCGCTCTGGTTGGGATTGCATCGGCAATAAATTTTAGCAATAAAAAACGAGTGAGTTAGAATGGATGCAAACGTCAGGAAAATAATAACTGATTTAAAGGCCGGGAAGTATTCTCCTGTTTATTTCCTGCAAGGTGAAGAGACGTACTATATCGACCTGATCTCAAATTTTATAGAGCAGAACGTCTTGACTGAAGCCGAGAAAGGATTTAATCAGGTCATCCTCTATGGAAAGGATGTTACGATGGCCGCAGTGCTTACTAATGCACGTCGTTTCCCTATGATGGCAGAACGTCAGGTGGTAATCGTAAAGGAAGCTCAGGATATTCAAGACCTCAACAAGGATATTGGTTCGAAGCTTTTGCTGGATTACTTGTCGAAGCAAGTGCCAAGTACAGTACTCGTTTTTTGTCACAAGAATAAAAATCTCGACAAGCGCCGGGAGCTGGGAAAGAAAATTGAGAAGCTGGCAACAACGCTTACTACCAAGAAAAGTTATGACAATCAGTTGCCGGAATTTGTGAACGATTATGTCAGCGAAAAGAAAGTATCCATGGAGGACAAAGCTGTCCTTGCTCTTTGTGAGTTTGTTGGAAATGATCTTCATCGTCTCGCGAACGAGATCGACAAGCTGATCATTTCGTTACCTAAGGGCGATGCGATTTCCGTGGATCAGGTGATGAACCAGGTGGGAGTGAGCAAAGAGTACAATATTTTTGAACTGCAGCGAGCTATACTAGCCAAGGACCCCTTGCTGGCAAACAAGATTGTTAACTATTTTGAAAGCAATACACGCAAGAATCCAATCATACCCGTTGTAGCATTTTTATATTCCTTTTTTAGCAAACTGCTGGCAGCGTCTCAAGCTTCAGATAAAAGTGACAAAGGGCTGGTTAGTGAACTGAAAGTGAGCCCTTATGCTGCGCGTGATTATACTTTGGCTTTACGTCAATATCCGCAGCAGAAGATCATGGATAACATCTCATCATTACGTGATGCGGATCTGAAACTCAAAGGGGTGAACACAGGATCTGCTGACGAAGGGCAAATTTTCCGAGAACTCATCTGGCGACTCATGAACTAGCCAATCGCATAATTCCGGCACAAATTTGGACAATTACACCTTAACGCATTACCTTTAAGGTCAACTACCGGATAGTGATACCGGACAGTTGCAATTTTTTAAACTGATTTTTTGGTTCCGTATTTGCAATATTTTTTTTGGAACACTGTTTTAATCACAATTCATACACACACATAATGTGCAGGTTTGTAGCTTTTTGCTATTGTTTTCTATTTGGACATTTTCTGCTGGCTCAAGATCAACTGTCGCAGGATAGAGTCGAAAAGTTGTACCGCCGTGGTACGGAGCTGGTCAATCACTCAAACTATGGGGCGGCTCGCCATGTATTCTCCGACTTCTTGCTGGCAGCATCGCCGAGTGATTCAAGAAGGGGTGAAGCTGAGTATTATGTCGCATTTAGCGCCTTAAGTCTTGGTCACAAGGATGGTGAGAAACTCGTTGATGATTTTATCGATCACAATCCGTCCAATCCTAAAGCGTCAACTGCCTATTACGACCTCGCCAATTTTTTCTACGCCGAGTCCAGCTACGTTAAAGCGTCCAACTACTTCAAGAAAGTAGACTTTCCTGCTTTAACACTTGATCAACAAAGCCAGGGACATTTTAAGTGGGGTTATAGCTATTTCAATCAAAAGAAACTTGACGAAGCTCTCGAACAATTCAATTTTGTTAAAAGACAAAGCAACGCATACTCACCCGCAGCTAATTATTACGCAGGCTTTATCGAATATTCAAAGGGAAAGTTTGATGAAGCACTCTTTGATCTGAAGAAGGCCGAAGCAAGTCCTGCGTACGCCAAGATCGTTCCTTATATAATAGCTAATATTTATTACAGGCAAGGTCGGTTCGACACCTTGCTGGAATATACCACTTCACTCAAAGATCGCACCGACCTTACGAACGCCAATGAGATCGCAATGCTTGCGGCGGAAGCGCAATATTATAAGGGGGATTACAAGAAGGCCTTGGAATCCTACCAAAAGTATCTTGATAACAATGCGAAGCCCGAATCTGGTTTATTATTCCGGGCCGGCTATGCCAATTACATGACGGGAAATATCGCCAAAGGAATTGAATACCTCGACAAAGCCGCGGCGGCTAAAGACACCGTTAGCTACTACGCTTCTTACTATCTCGGTATTCTTTATCTAAAACAGGGCAACAAACAGTACGCCTTTAATGCATTTAATTATGCGAAGAAGAATCCAAAGGACAAGAAGCTGGCGGAGGAAAGCTCGTTTCAATTAGCAAAGGTTGCTTATGACGTCGGCAAGCCGGAAGTTGCCATCGATGAGTTCGAAAGATTTCTTGTAACATACCCATCCAGCACGCATAATATTGAGGTGAAGGAATTGCTCGCGCAAGCCTATGTTAATGGCAATAATTTTAATAAGGCGATCCAGTATATCGAAGCGTTGCCTACTCGTAGTCCGTACATCAACCAGGCTTACCAGAAAGCGGCTTACCTGAAAGGTTCGGAAGCCTTTAATAAAGGTGATTATGAGCAAGCGGTCGACTATTTTTCGAAGTCGCTTGAATTTCCAATAGACAAACAATATGTCGCTCTTGCCAGCTATTGGTCCGGTGAGGCATACAGTATCGGAAAGCGGTATGATCAGGCAGTTGCCAGTTATACTAGAGTTATCAGCTTAACCGGTGTGGATAATGAGACACTGATCAGCACAAGATACGGTCTTGGATATGCACATTTCAATCTGGAAGCTTATGATAAAGCGTTAACGAGCTTCAAGGATTTTGCAATTAGGGGTAACAAAAGCACTCCCAACTATGCCGATGGCTTAATAAGGTTGGCCGATTGTTTTTATGTCAGCAAACAATACGACGAAGCACTGGGGAACTATAACCGCGCAAGGACGATAGGTTCTTCCGACAATGATTATGTATTGCTTCAATCCGGAGTGATCTATGGCATTCAGCGCAAGTATTCAGACTCTAAATTAATGTTTGCAGATCTGATCCGTGCATATCCTAAATCGCAATACCGTGATGAAGCATTGTTTCAGCAGGCTCAATTTGAAATTGAGCAAGGCAACTATCAGGCTGCTGCTGATGGGCTTTCTCAGCTTATAAGGAACAGTTCTAATTCCGGTTATCTTCCTTATGCATTCCTGAGAAGGGGTGCGTCATTCTTCAACCTTAAGCAGTATGATAAAACCATAGCTGATTACATTAACGTAGTCCAGCAATTTCCAAGTCACCCGGCTGCTCAGGAAGCGTTGATTCCGTTGCAGGAAGTCTTGAATATGTCGGGACGTTCAGGCGAATTTGAGAAATACCTTGCTATTGTTAAGAAATCCAATCCCGATAACAAGGGTCTTGAAGGCCTCGAATTTGAAACGGCCAAGAACCTTTACTTTGACCAACAATACCAAAAGGCCATTACGAGCCTCAATGGTTTTGTTTCTTCTTATCCGCAATCGGCGAAGTCGCAGGAGGCGAAGTACTACGTAGCAGAGTCCCATTACCGGTTGCGTGAGTACGACAAAGCATTTCCCATCTATAAGGAGCTCAGTTCCGACATGACCTTCAATATGGCAGGTAAGGCTGTAGCCCGCGTTGCTGAGATCGAGTTCAAACAAGGCAAATACGAAAATGCGATCACATCCTTCCATGCAGTGGAACGAATGGCTTCCAATAAGAAAGATCAATACAACGCATGGTCTGGACTTATGGAGTCATTTTATTTCGCGGCGCAATACGATTCTGCGGATGTTTATGCAAAACGGATACTGGAACAGGGCAACGTGAATGCTGGTGCAACGAACAAGGCTTCATTGTTCCTGGGTAAAACGGCGATGGCGAGGGGAGACTTTGAGACTGCCAAAGACGAATTCCTTAACACTCTCAATGCTGCCCGCGATGAATACGGTGCAGAAGCCAAGTATCTCCTGGCGCAGATATTCTTCCAACAAAAGGACCATAAGGCCTGCTACGAAACTTTAGTGAGTCTGAACGATGATTTTAAAGCATACCAGGAGTGGGTTGGGAAATCATACCTGCTTCTTGCCGACAATTTTACTGCAATGGATGATGTATTCCAGGCCAAAGCCACCCTTCAGTCGTTGATCGATCATTTTCCCTTGCAGCACGTGAAGGACGAAGCGAAACGGAAACTAAATGCTTTGGAAAAGCTCGAAGCAGAGAAACAAAAACAAACGGAGGCTGACACACTTGAGCTCAATAGATAAATATAGGATGAGACGAAGATTTATAAAATTGATTTCAATCAGATCAACAGCACTGACTGTGGTTGGCTTCCTTTCGCTTTCCTTGCTTTATGCACAGCAACCGAAAGACTGGGAAGGTGAGGGTGAAATTGAAGATATTACAATCGAGATTGTTAAGGATCGTCAGATAACATTGCCGAAGGCTAACCGGAATTTCGAAAAGATCCCGCCTCGTGCGTCGGAGCCGATCAAGCCTCCCATTACATATGATTTCCAATCCTTTAATTTTCAGACACCACAGATCAACTCGCAAGTTCGGCCGCTGAAGCTGAAGGCTGAGGGACAATCCAGAGTATACGGTGGTTTTTTAAGAGCAGGTTTTGGTAACTACATGTCTCCGCTTCTTGAGGGTTACATAAATTCTACTCGCGACAAGAACAAGCTGGTAGGGGCTCAGTTTTATCACAGCAGCTCGGACAAGGGGCCAGTTGACGGAAAGAATTCCGGTAGCGGCTCAACTGGCATTTCTGTGTTCGGACAATCATTTAGCGATGCAATTGCTCTTTCGGGTAATGTTGGTTTTCAGAATCGCACCACTCACTTTTACGGATATCCTGCAGGGACCGAAGTAGACGCAAGTGCCATCAAACAATCTTTCGACTTGTTCAAACTGGCCGGTCAATTGTCGAATTCAAAAAATTCTGATTTCTCTTACAAGCTGGGAGCTGCATTCAGTTTCCTTAAAGACAAATACGACGCTCGTGAAACAGAAATCGGATTTAATTTTAATTCAGCGTATGAGTTGGACGAAGACCAGCATATCAATATTAAGGCGGATTACTTCATTATTAGCCGCAAGGATCGACAGGTCGAAGCTAAGGCTCGTAACTTGTTTACCGTCACGCCTTCCTATCAATTCGTAGTTCTAGATGATCTGAGGCTGAGTGTTGGGATTACAGCCGCATACGAAAACGATACGATCGATTCGAAGAAGCTACACTTCTATCCCGATGTAAATGCGAGCTATCCGTTGAGTCCAACAGTGGATGCCGTGGCTTCGTTGACGGGTGGCATCGAGAAAGTTTCCTTGCAATCCCTTTCTTACGACAATCTTTGGCTTGAACCCAATGTCCCGATCTTTCATACCAACAAAGCATTAGACTTTAGTGTAGGATTAAAAGCAAGGCTGGGAAACAAGGTTGCAGTCCACACGGGAATGTCGTTCGCGAGTTTGAAGAACTGGTACTACTTCGTGAATTCTGAGGATGATCAATCCAAGTTTGAAGTGGTTTACGACGGGGGAGCTGGAACACGACGTGCCAACATCTTTGCGGCCTTGAGCTATGCACAGTCGGAGGTCGCGAAGTTCATGCTGCGTGGTGATTTTTATAACTATGGGACAGGAAGTGTCACTGAGGCATGGCATAGGCCAACGTATAAGCTAACCGCAAATGGTTCTTATAATCTTTATGACAAGTTTATTTTTAGCGCAGACCTGATTGCCCAGGGAGGCATGAAGGCGCTGGATCCCGTGACAGATAAAGAAGTAAAGTTAGATGCTGCATTCGACCTTAATCTCAAGACTGAGTACCTTTTTTCGAAGAGCTTCTCAGCATTTGTGCAACTTCACAACATTACTTCAAATAAGTATCCACTTTTTCTCAATTATCCTGTGCGTGGCTTCCAGTTAATGGCTGGCATCACATGGAGCTTTTGAAAGGAGGTATTTTGGCTTTATTATCGAGATCGCATAGCAACGGTGCACCGCTTGGATCGGTGAAATTTTAGCTTAATTTTGTATAATTACACTGGTACTTAACCAATTAACGCCTTATGGCAAGAAGAAAAAAACCAAATGAAGATCAACCACAGGAGAATCTGGACAACGCGGATGATACCTTTGGCCTTCCAGAAATAGAGTATGAGCCTCTCAAGCGTGATACTCCTGACGAAGAAAATACAAGTAACGAGACTTCAGAAGTTCAATCGGAACCCATCCCATTTACTTCCGAAGAACCAGTAGCGGAAATAAAGGAAGAAGAACAACCTAAAGAGGAGTTCGTTGAGGAAAATCAATTTTATGAGCCATCGTATTCTTATTCGTATGAGGACGAAAAGCCGGCGATATGGCCCAAGGTGTTGGGGGTGCTTCTCGTTCTGTTGATAGCTGGAGGTGCGGTGTGGTATTTTTCTATGTATCGTCCCAAACAACAGCAGGCGGAAGAACAACTCCGTAGAGAGCGGTTGGCTGCACAGGAGGATGCGCGTAAGAAGGAAACAGCCAGGCTCGAGGAACAACGCAGGCTTGAGGAAGAACAAAAGAAGACTACTGCTGCTACGGCCACGGTAGCTCCGCCAGCGGGAACAATTGAGACGCTAAGTGACAGACAAGGACGCTATTTTGTTGTCGTTGCAAGTTCTATCGACGGTGACCTCATAATGGACTATGCGAAAAAACTCAGCGCCAAAGGTGTGACGACTCATATTATTCCTCCATTCGGCAACACCAAATTTCACAGGCTGGCAGTTGCTAATGGTGATACTTACGCTAATGCGCAAGCCACAGCAGACGGAATGAAGGGTGGTGATTACGGGGATAAATTATGGGTCATCAAGTATTAAGTATTTATTGTTTTCTTTAACCTGATGGCAAAGTATGGAGCAAGTAGCCTCCATGCACTTTATTTTTTAGACTAACACACCTACATGATTTTACTTCAAATTGTGAGCGATGCAGTCACTGAACCAGAGGTAATATCCGCCGAATCGTTATCGGTAATCGATCTTACAATAAAAGGTGGATTCATGATGATCCCTATTGTTCTTCTTTGGGTGCTAGCGATTTATCTATTTGTTGAACGGATTCTTGCCATCAACAAAGCCAATGAGGATCCTGAAGCTTTCATGGGGCGAATTAAAGAACTCGTGCATAAGGGCGACATCAATGGGGCAAAGGCGCTGTGTTCACAAAACGATACTCCTGTTGCGAGAATGATTGAAAAGGGTGTTGCTCGAATTGGAAGCCCGCTTAAGAATATAGAAGCGTCTATCGAGAACATTGGAAAGATTGAAGTGTTTAAGCTGGAGAAGAACCTTCCCTTGCTGGCTACAATAGCAGGTGCCGCACCGATGCTTGGTTTTCTTGGAACAGTAATTGGTATGGTTAAGGCATTTATTGCAATCGCCCAGGAACAAGGCTATTTAAGTCCGGAGCTATTATCCTCCGGAATGTATTCGGCAATGATCACAACAATAGCTGGACTTATTGTTGGTCTTACGGCATTTGTAGGCTATAACTATCTTGTAACGGCGGTTAGGAATGTTGTTCACAAGATGGAATACACGTCGATAGATTTCATTGACTTGTTGCAGGAAACTCGGTAGATTTAATAGTGTTCATTATTATGGATATCAGTCCAAAAAATAAGATCAAGGCAAGTTTTAGCATGGTTTCCATGACGAATTTGATCTTTTTGCTATTGATTTTTTTTATGCTGACATCATCTTTCGTTACACCTTCCGGCCTGCCCGTGAATCTGCCCAGCAGCAAAGGAGGAACCATCAACCTTCAAAAAGTTTCCATAACGATCACCAAAGAACTTCAATACTATATCAATGAAAAGAAGGTAACGAGAGCGACACTTGAGGGTGAACTTAAGCGCAGGCTGGGTGGTTCTGGTGGAGCAGTGGTGTTACACGTTGACAAAGGCGTACCTTCAGAACATTTAGTGTTTGCAGCAGGACTGGCAACATCACTGGAAGCAAAGGTTGTTATTGCCACAAATCCGGAATAATATGACCGAAGAAGAACACGACGAAGAACAAGAAAAGAAAAACCGGCGGGTTGCGGCTCTTTCAACGGCTGGAATACAGGGCGCATTGTTTCTAATGATGTTGCTCATCGTCGCATGGCGCGCACCCGATCCTCCAATGCCAGAATATGGCGTCGAACTAAACTTCGGACTGGATACGGAAGGATTTGGGGACATTCAACCGGAAACTCCTGTGGGGAACGAAGGCACTGAGGCCGAAGACCCTGCACCGACGCAGCAGGAAGAGGTAAAGCCAGAAGTCAAAAAAGACGAACCTGTACAGGAAAAGGTAGAACCTGCGGATACAAAGTCTGATGAAGTGGAGGAGGAGGAGATAGAGTCCAAAGTCGAGAGCCCGGTTATTGTAAAAGAGAAAAAAGAGCCTGAAAAGCCTGCAGAAAAACCAAAGGAAAAAGTAGAAGAAAAGAAGGTCGTAAAACAGCCAGAGGTAGCGCCAAAAGTAGACTCCAAGGCCGTTTTTAAGCCGAGTGATCAGCCGACAGGCGCTGGTAAGGAAGGAACTAAAGAAGGAAGTAAAGAAGGACAGCCAGGCAATCATGGAGACGACCCTGGCAAAACCGGAGATAAGGGAAATCCCGAAGGAACCCTGGACGCGAAAGCGCTTTACGGACAGCCCGGCGGTGGCGGAGTTTCAATGTCTGGCTTCAATGGATTCGATTGGCCTAAAGTTCAGTCGCCTACAATGCCTGACGAGGCCTACGGCGTTTATGAATTTATTGTAAAGGTCGATGCCGATGGGACCGTGATCAAAGTAACACCCGTTCAAAGAGGTCTAAGCCTGCAAGCTCAACAAAAACTAAAGGAAATGATTCAGCAACTGGAATTCATTCCTAAGGGAGGGAATCTCCCTGCCGAATCAGAAGGCAAAATCACATTTAGGGTAGTATCCAAGTAAGCCGTCGATTCGAAACGCTGTCATGAGCACCCGGCACATAGAATTTATTCAGGACGTGCTGATAACCATCCACAGTAACATTCGCGAGTTAAAAGAACGAAAGAATTTTGCGGCCCCCGAAGAATTAACCCACATTGAAGGGAAGCTGCTGGCCTACAAAGAAGTTTTGGCCATCCTTCAGTTTAGCGCCGATGATTTTGGAATAGATCGCAAGGAGATCGGCTTATAACCATCAAACTTTTCTGTAATTCAATTCCTCGTATTTTCGCACCATGTTCAGTGCATACGAGGAGGCCCTCCGCTATCTGTATGATAATCTTCCCATGTTTCAGCGGATTGGACCAGCCGCGCTGAAAAATGACCTGTCAAATACTATTGCTTTATGCGATGCCCTCGGCAATCCACAAAGGACGTTCAAGAGCATTCATGTTGCAGGAACCAATGGCAAGGGAAGCTCGTCACACATGATTGCTTCTATTCTTCAGAGTTCCGGGTATAAGACTGGTTTGTATACATCTCCCCACCTAAAGGAATTCACCGAACGTATCCGGGTCAACGGCGAGGAAATCTCGAAAAGTTTTGTGACGGATTTTGTCAACCGTATCCGGCCGATGATCGAAAAGATTGGGCCTTCATTTTTTGAAATCACAGTAGCCATGGCCTTCGATTACTTCGCTTCAATTGAGGTTGATGTTGCAGTTATTGAAGTCGGGTTAGGTGGAAGGTTGGATTCCACAAACGTGGTTGTACCTGAGCTAAGCCTTATTACGAATATCAGCTGGGATCACAAGGAAATTTTGGGAGATACGCTGGAAAAGATCGCGTCTGAAAAGGCGGGAATTATCAAGAAGAAGGTTCCGGTTGTTGTCAGTGAACGCCAACCCGAAGTGGAGCATGTATTCATTAAATACGCCTCCGCGTTGCACGCACCTATTTATTTTGCGTCTGATAACTACCACGTGGCTCAAGGAATTATTGACGGTCGCGTCGTGTATAATGCCCTTAGAGGTAACCAATCTATTTTTGTGGGTCTTGAATTATCCTTACAGGGATTTTATCAAACGAAGAATATTGCGGGAGTACTGCAGGTGATTGATCTATTACGGAAATTGAAATGGCAGATATCAGACGAACACGTGCGCAGGGGGCTCATTCAGGTAATTTCACAAACCGGGCTCAAGGGGCGATGGCAACTGTTGGGAACAAATCCCTTGATGGTCTGCGACACTGCACATAATCCAGACGGAATAAAGGAAGTAGTTAGACAGATCAGGGCGCAATCATTTGAGTCGCTGCATATGGTCATCGGCGTCGTAAAGGACAAAGACATTTCAATAGTATTACAACTTTTGCCGCAAGAGGCTTATTACTACTTTTGCCAGTCCAATATTCCGCGGGCGCTCGATGCTGGTCTGCTGGTGGAACAGGCCGGCGCATTTGGATTAACGGGAGAAGTTGTTCGTGACGTGAATGAAGCAATAAGACATGCGAAACGCGCCGCCTCGAAGAACGACATGATCTTCATTGGCGGAAGTACATTTGTAGTAGCAGAGATAGACAACCTATGAAACGAAAGCTGGAGCGATTCCGGATCATTGAAGAAAGAGACAATGTAATTGAACGCACAAAGGATATCTACGATAACATCAAGGGAAAATGGCGCTCTTATTACTTCCGGAATGATAACCCTATAACTCTTGAGCTAGCGTGTGGACGGGGGGAATATAGTGTTAACCTGGCCAAGCGATTTCCTGAAAAGAATTTCATTGGCGTAGATATCAAGGGTGAAAGGATTTGGAAGGGAAGCACGCTCGCCCTGGAAAACGGGCTTAACAATGTCGCGTTCCTACGTACACCCATCCTGTTGATCGAAAACTTCTTTGAACCTGGCGAGGTCGATGAGGTATGGATAACATTTCCAGATCCAAGACCCAGGAAGCGCGATATCAAACGCCGCCTAACCAGTCCTCGTTATATGGAAATCTATAAAAAACTGGTCAAGCACGGGAGTTATGTTCGACTTAAGACCGACAATTCCCCGCTTTATTCCTATTCATTGGAGGAGACTCAAAACCGGAATGACATTGACGATCTTCAATTCACAGATGATCTCTACTCGTCTGAATTAAGGACGGAATGTTTTGATATCCGCACCCGTTATGAGGAGATGTTTGCCGCTAAAGGCGAAAAGATCAAATACATGAGGTTCAGGTTTTGATTCGCGGTTAACAATTTCATAATAGAGCAAATTGTGCCAATTCAAAGAGATAGACCTACCTTTGTAATGAAATTTCACCATAGTTATCCAATAGTGGGTGATCCTCAACGCAAGGGTTACCCAAGTTGATATGGGAAAAAAGAGGAAGCGGGACGTAGAGCTCGTTATATTATCCGATGTACACCTTGGCACCTACGGTTGTCATGCGGAACCTCTTCTTCGTTATCTCAAAACCATCAAGCCCAAAAGAATAATCCTCAACGGTGACATAATTGACATGTGGCAGTTTACAAAACGTTACTGGCCCAAGTCCCACATGCAGGTTGTGAAGCACATTACCGGACTACTGGCGAAAAACACCAAGATCATTTATCTCACGGGTAATCACGATGAGATGCTGCGCAAATTCTCGGGTTTTAGAATTGGGTCATTTCACATCGACAACAAGGTTGTATTGAAATTAGCCGGTAAGAAAGCCTGGATCTTTCACGGAGATGTATTTGATGTCACGATGAAGTATTCTAAATGGCTTGCAAAGCTTGGCGCTGTTGGTTACGACACTTTGATTCATATTAACACATTTGTCAATTGGTGCCTTACGAAGTTGGGCAAAGAAAAGATCTCCCTCTCTAAACGTGTAAAAGACAGTGTGAAGTCGGCAGTGAAGTTTATCAATGATTTTGAAAAAGTGGCCGCAGATATCGCCATCGAGAATGGTTTTGATTATGTAGTGTGTGGACACATTCATTACCCTGAGATCAAGAAGATCATTACGGAGAAGGGCGAAGTAATGTATTTGAATTCCGGCGATTGGGTTGAGAACCTCACTGCTCTTGAATACAATGAAGGCGAATGGAGGATTTATCGTTACCTTGATGATTCTAAAGCTCAGTCCATCAAATTGCCCAAACGTTTTGGCAAGAACCTCGACAACAACGAGATCTTCCGGGGGTTGGTCAACGAATTCTTAACAACCAAGAAGTGAAAATCCTCTATGCAATTCAGGGCACTGGCAACGGTCACCTCGCACGCGCCGAAGACGTTATTCCGTTCCTAAGGCAATATGGAGAACTCGACCTTTTTGTCAGTGGGTCACAAGCAGACATTAAGTTGAGTTATCCTGTCAAGTATAAATCAAAAGGCCTTAGTTTTTATTTTGGCAAAAATGGGGGAATAAATTTCCTTAAGACTTTCAAAAGCAATAGTTCAAAGGACGTATATAAGGAGATCAAAAAGTTTCCGGCCGAGCAGTATGATTTTGTGATCAATGACTTTGAACCCATCTCAGCCTGGGCATGTAGAAAACGTGGAGTTCCCTGCGTAGCCTTAAGTCATCAATCGGCTTTATTGTCACCTAAAGTTCCAAAGCCAACAAAAATGGATCCGGTAGGCGAGTGGATACTTCACAATTATGCACCGGCAGATAAACATGTTGCATTTCATTTTGAAAAGTATGATAAAAATATATTCACTCCTGTTATCCGTTCGGCTATACGAAATTGTAATGCCGAGGTAAAGGATCACTATACCGTTTATTTGCCCGCATACGACGATCGCAAGCTTGCTCCACTACTTTCAAAGATCCCAGTTAAATGGCACGTGTTTTCAAAACATACAAGGAAAGCATATCATTCAGGAAACGTTGCTGTTTATCCGGTTAATAGCGAAGATTTTGTCGCAAGTATGACCACTTCGAAAGGAGTGCTTTGTGGCGCGGGTTTTGAAACGCCGGCTGAAGCCTTGTTCCTGAAGAAAAAATTGATGGTGGTGCCTATGCAATCTCAGCTTGAACAATTTTATAACGCGGCATCTCTCAAACAGCTTGGTGTCCCTGTGCTAAAGAAATTGAGAAAAAAAAATCTTGACAAGATACAGGAGTGGGTAGACGGCGATAATCACGTGGTTATTAAGTTCGAGGATGTTACCGCAGAAGCAGTTTCGTTAGCGGTTAAGTTGGCGAAGAAATAAACCTATTGTTAATTCCATTCCCATTCGACCTCAAATATTCATTTCCAGATAAAGGCATTGTAATGACTGGATAACAACACGTCCGTAAATTCGCCTATCAGAATATGGGTGAGAAAAGACCGTTCCGTGTATTGGTGGTAGATGACGACAGGGACATTCTGGAGTTGCTGGCGTACAATCTTGAAAAGGAAGGCTTCAAAGTCAAGGTGATCGACGAGAGTTGGGAGGCAGTGAAGGTAGCTAAAGAGTTTATGCCGGATCTTGTTATTCTTGACATTATGATGCCGCACCCAAATGGCATTGAGATCTGCAAAGAACTTCGCAGCCTCAAACGTTTTGAGGAGACGTATATATTCTTTCTCACAGCCAAATCCGAAACGTATTATCGTCAGGCAGCTCTTGATACAGGTGGCGATGACTTTATAGAAAAAGTGGTGGGGCTTCGGGCGCTCACATACAAAGTGAAGACGGTGTTGAAGAGACGTTTTGTAATTCGGAAAAGTATAGCGGAGCTTCGTATCGGTAACCTTATCATCAGGAGGAATTCGAATTCCGTTAAGATCGGTGAATCTGAAGTAACTTTAAGCAAGCCAGAATTTGAGCTGTTGTTCTTTTTTGCTCAAAATCCCCATAAAATCATTTCTCAGGAAAATTTGCTCCGAAATATCTGGGGCTCTGAAATCTACTTATTTGACACCTCCATCGAAGTTTACATCCAGAACTTAAGAACAAAATTGGGGTTTGACCTCATCCGCCGTACGACAAACCATCGTTATAGATTGTCGCTGTAATCAGACAATACAATCTTAATTTTTCAAGCTAAAACCTTCTGTCGCTTCGTAAAGGCAATTATTAGCAATTGGGCCGAATGATTTTTTATTGTCTGCATGCTTTTTGCGTGTAGTATTTCGTTAGTTCGCTGAAAGACCCATGAACGATTCGATAGAAAGATTTCTCACAGAAGCAAAAGCACGCTTAACAGGATGGTATGGATATGTGCGCCGGCAGGGTGTGACACGAGTCCTTTTCGTTTCCATCGCAGGGTTTTTTGCATTTGGCCTCTTTTTCATCTTTCTGGTGTGGATTGGCATTTTTGGGCAGATTCCTTCGAAAAAAGAATTACTCGGGGTTCGTCACCAGCAGGCGACCGAAGTTTATAGTGCCGATCGCGTTCTCCTG
>Ga0193738_1000322_pt1 | contig 28748 bp, 25 predicted proteins | sample L2a1metaG_FD_144927 | JGI IMG/M metagenome (GOLD analysis project Ga0193738, IMG submission 144927) | Soil microbial communities from a riparian zone of the East river system, Colorado, United States - L2a1 | ecosystem: Environmental > Terrestrial > Soil > Riparian zone | place: USA: East River... | reverse complement strand
TGTTAAATATAAAAAACCGTCGGGACCAAAATTCAGATCGCCGCCATTATGATTGCTTTGAGATGAATGCTCAATTGGAGTGATCAATACAGTTCCGCCTGCGGGATCGATAAGGTTTGGATCTGTTGCATGGGTCCTGTACCTGGCAACAGTAAGATCGCCATCAGAATTGCGGGTGTAATAAACAAAAAAATCCCTGTTCGTGGTACCATCATAAGAAGGATGGAACGTCATGCTTAGCAAGCCTCGTTCACCGCCTGTACTAATAACCGTGGAGAGATTCACAAGGTCTGAAAATGTTGTTCCATTCCACAGCCGTATCAATCCATTTTGTTGTGCAATGAATATTCTTGTGCTTCCGTTTGCCGGACTTGCATTCGGTGGGATCGCTATATCGATGGGGTCGGTAAGTCCTGTAGTAACAATTGTTTGATAACCGATCTGGCTTTTTGCAGTGTAATTAAAAAGGAAAACCAGGAATAAAATGGTCTTAGCAGTAGTATAGATCTTCGTCATAGTAGTTAAGGTTTGAGGATAATTTCGTACAAAATCAATGCCCGAACTAACGCCTGAAAAACATTTCGTTTGACATGCAAATGGTCTGATTCTAAAAACACTTTAATCAAAATCGTTAGTTAGCAAGTTTCGGGTTGCCTGAATGTAAGTGTTAACAAAAAATAATTCCTTCTGTCCGGTGGCATCCATCAAAAAGGCAACTCATGATTGTATCGTATATTTAATATAATAATATTTTTATTTGATCACGTTAAACCAACACCAGGATATGAAAAAATTTGCAACAGTTTTGATCGTTTTAGCCACAGTAAGCTGCAATCAAACTAAAGTTGATAAAAAAGCAGAAGGTGAAAAGCTCATGCAGTTAAGTAACGAGTGGTCGCAAAGTATTGCCACAAAGGATGTAGATAAAATGGTCAGTTATTGGGCGGATGATGCCTTTGTCATGCAGGAAGGACAACCTCCATTAAAAGGTAAGCAGGCCATACGCCAAATGGTAGAAGAAAGTTTTAAAATGCCTGGATTCAATATTAGTTGGCAACCAGAAAGTGTTGAAGTTTCAGACAATGGTGATATGGCTTATATGATAGAGAATGCACAAGTTTCATTTACTGATTCAGCAGGTAAAGCGATCACGATAAAGAACAAAGCTGTAACTATATGGCGTAAACAGCCCGATGGTTCATGGAAAAATGTAGTTGATATTTCAACGGCAGATCCATCGCAAAACAAATAGTTATTTCTCTACTGCATGCTTATGTTTCCGATAGCGACCCATCAATTCGGCCGTCGCTAGTTCATGTCCCTTCATTGCAACCAGTAATTCTTGCTTGCTTGCACCTGTTGGCAGAGTGAGTTCAGCATCCAGTGCGAATACTTTAAAATAATAGCGATGCTCACCCGAAGGAGGACAAGGTCCGCCATATCCTATTTTTCCAAAACTATTGGTGCCATTGATACCGGGATTCGATCTTTCAGCGATTGCTTCATTTGGGAATATATTCCAGCATACCCAATGATCAAAAACTCCCGTCCTTGCATCCGGATCTTCTACGATCAATGCAAGCGACCGGGTGCGTTCAGGAATATTTCGAAATAACAAGGGTGGGTTCACATTATCCCCTTCACAAGTATACTTTGGTGGGATATGCCCCTTATGACCAAATTCTGTCGATGTGATCAGGAATTGATTATTGACTGACATAAAAACGTTTTTAATAATGCCTCAGAAAATATGCCAGTAAAGAAATAATAAAGGTTAAACAGGTAAGTTTCCCTGCCTCAAACCAGGTCATTGATGCAAGAACACAGCATTGCAAACGCTTAATGAATTAAATGTTTTGCATCGTTGAATATTAAAAGATAAATTGATAAAGCTAAAAAACAGTTTATGCTCGACATCGTAATTGAAGCCCGCGGTGCTGCCATCAGTAAAGCAGTAAAAGTAAAACGCATTCTTCCGTTCCGCCTTCGCAGAATGGTTGGTCCTTTTATTTTCATGGATCATGCAGGTCCAATCACAGATATACCGGCACAGCCATCAGCATTAGATGTGTTGCCTCATCCTCATATTGGTCTTTCTACCGTCAGTTATTTATTCGGCGGACAGGTGACACATCGTGATAGTTTGGGTGTTGAACAGATCATTCGCCCAGGTGAAGTAAACTGGATGACTGCAGGAAGCGGCATTGCACATTCTGAAAGATTTGAAGATCCGTCAGCACTTACCGGGGGATTGGAAATGATACAAACATGGGTAGCACTTCCCGAAAAAGATGAAGAAGCTGCTCCCTCTTTTAATAATTACTCTCCGGAACAACTTCCTGTATTTACAGATAAAGGTGTATGGATGCGGCTAATAGCAGGCAATGCATACGGACTGTATAACAATGTAAAAACTAATTCGCCTTTGTTTTACCTGCATGTTGTTTTACAACAGGGCGCAATATTCACACTTCCTAAAGAACATTCCGAAAGAGGCTTTTACATTGTAAAGGGAAGTATAGAACTATCGGGAATTACATACATGCAGGGAAAAATGCTTGTGTTCAGCAAAGGCGTCGACCCGGCGATTATTGCTAAAGAACATACTACCCTAATGCTTTTGGGAGGTGAACCGTTAGGTGATCGTTTTATCTGGTGGAATTTTGTTTCTTCGCGTAAAGAACGCATTGAGCAAGCAAAAGAAGATTGGAAACAGGGCAGAATTATTTTACCCCCTAACGACAACAAAGAATTTATTCCATTGCCTGATGATAAGTCAACTCCGAGTGCACCAAAACCAGAACCACTTTCATAATTAGCGATGATTAAAAAATAAAAACTCCATTGCAATAGAACACTCCAGCGGGCAAATGAATGCAAAAGTTGTCTGCGATTTAAAACAAGGCGATAGACTTATGAAATACGGACATATTTTTTGGTAAAAATATGAATTCGATTCAACCTATTTTTGCTGTATGCAGAAAGATACCGGGCAATCATGGCAACTGAAGCTACATGAAACGATCTATGAAGCAAATACCACTGCCGGTAAAATATTTGATATAACTCTCCTGGTTTGTATCATCGGATCGATCATAGTTGTGACGCTTGATAGCGTTGAAGATTACCACAATAGGTTTGGAGAGATCTTTTATGTATTGGAATGGGGCTTCACCTTTCTTTTCACTATAGAATATATACTTCGTATCATAAGTATAAAAAATCCGCTGAAATATGTGTTCTCATTTTTCGGACTTATCGATCTGCTTGCCATTATTCCTTCCTACCTCAGTATATTTTTAGTCGGCGCACAATCACTGCTGGTGTTACGTGCACTCCGGCTGTTACGCATCTTTCGCATTTTTAAACTCACTCATTTCCTTACAGAGATGGAGTTTCTAAAAACTGCTGTTTATACCAGTTTAAAAAAGATCAGCATTTTCATGCTTGTCGTGTTTACTATGGTCCTGATCCTTGGACCGATCATGTACCTTGTTGAAAATGGGGAAAACGGATTCCAAAGCATTCCGGACAGCATTTACTGGGGCATCGTTACCATAACAACAGTCGGCTATGGCGATATTTCTCCGGTTACTCCATTAGGAAAATTCATCGCTTCCATCATGATGTTTATCGGTTATGGTATCATCGCTGTACCTACCGGGATCATAACGACAGATATAGCCATGGCGGTACGAAACAAAAAGCATGGACATGAAGCTTGCCCCGGTTGCGGGGAGGAGGGACATGATCGTGATGCAAAATTTTGTAAATATTGCGGGTCGGTTTTGTGAATACCCCGGGAATAAAGAAGTTCACCTGCGAGTAGCTGTATTATTTCGAAGGAGATTCCGATATTTTATCGGCCACAAATTTCCTGGATGCTTCACCATCTACCATTTTGTATTGTATTCGGCGAATGCCTCCGGTTGGATTGCTATTCGGATCACCTTCTTTGTAAATAGGAAATTCCTGGATCAGGGTAGACTCATTGATCAGGAAACTGTCATGACCCATATAACCTTTGTTAAGTTTTGGATTTTCACCTGTAGGTTGAAAATATACCTGGCTCATTGATTTTGCACCATTGGAGGAGAATGCAATTACATTGCCATAGCTACCACTTCCGGCAGATTGTATAAATATCAATATCTCGGGAAATCCATCTGAGTTTAGATCTGCAACCTGGGCGTCCGTGACTTTACCATTAATTTCAAGCTCAAAACCTTTATTAGTTTCCTCAAATCCTTTAGGCTGAATGGTGAGTTGCCTTAATGAGCCATTTCCTTTTGTATGTATATCGAACGATATGTTTTTAAATTGTAATGACTTTTGAAAAGAAAATGTTTCTTTTTCAATAATAGGTTCCTGGTTTTTGGTAGTGTCTTTTGGTTTATTGTCTTGCGATGGGTTTTCTGTTTGATCATTACATCCGGTAATGACCATTATTGCAGTGAATAAGTAAATGACAGGCTTTGAACTTTTCATTATAGATAAATTATTAAGGTAAAAATATGTCAACGTTGCAATCAAAATGGGATATGCCTTATAACAACAAATAACCCGCCAAATCATAGGAAAAAATTCGAAGGCTACTAAATTTTGGAATACTCCAGTAGCTTAGGTTTATTCAACAGCTTTGTTCTTTTACTCTCAATATGAATAGCGTTTTCTTCTGCTAACTCATTCATGATCTTAAAAAGTGTTTCATAGGTAGTACCGGTATAGGAGGCAAGGTCTTGTCTGGAAATTTCGATATTGATAAAGCCATTGGCATCTGTCCCGAATTTATCCTGCAAAGTGAGCAGGGATTGACCGATCCTTCCTTTGGTACTCATATGAGCAATATTTCGCATTCTTTTTTCTGATTCTTTTAATTCAGTGGCAAAGAACATCATGAGATCGAAGAGGTAATCCGGGTTGACTTTTAAAGTAGCCATAAAAAAATCAAGATCGATAAAGCATATGTCTGAAGCTGCCAACGCAGTTGCTGATACAGGGTATATTGTATCTCCACCCAATCCTCTGTGACCAACTATAGCTCCATCTTTTGCAAATCGAAGGATCAGTTCCTTATTGTCACTCCATTTTTTATGAACTTTTACCAGGCCAGAAAAAATAAAATACATGCCACTTACTGTATCACCTTCATGAAAAATGGCTTCACCTTTATTATAATGGATCAGCTTCCTGTTTACGTCGATTGCCTTAAGCCATTCTGGCTTGCAACTCTTACACATTGAGCAGGTTGCCAGATCACATTTTAATTTTTTAACCTTCATAAGGGGGTAAATCTAAGGCAAAATTTAAATATTATAAAAAATACTATGTTTATAAATCATTAATTAAAATTTGTTTATATGGTATAAATTATCTTATTTTTATGAAATAGGATATATTTTATGGATATTTTGTTTGTAGTGTCAGTATTGTTTATTACATAAAATATATTTTAATATGATTGCTTGCCGCTTTTTCACACTTAATGTAGCGGCATGAAAATACTAATAATCGGTAATGGAATGGTTGGCTATAAGTTTTGTGAGAAACTAATGGCTAAGACCCGGGATCAACATGAGATTATAGTCTTTGGCGAAGAAATTCGCCCTGCCTATGACCGGGTACATCTTAGTGAATTCTTTTCCGGCAAATCTGCTTCCGAACTTTCCCTTGCACCTGCCTCATGGTATGCGGATAATAATATTACTCTTTATCTCGGAGACCCCGTTCAGCACATTAACCGCTCTGGCAAAACAATAAGATCATTTCATGGCATTGAAACATCATATGATGTATTAATCATGGCCACAGGCTCTTCAGCTTTTGTTCCTTCAATTCCGGGAGTTGATAAAGAAGGAGTATTTATTTATCGCACTATAGAGGATCTTGAAATGATGTCTGCCTATGCTAAGAAAGCTAAAACCGGTGCAGTGATTGGTGGAGGCTTATTGGGTTTAGAGGCCGCTAAAGCAATGATCGATCTTGGTATCACCGATACACAGGTTATTGAATTTGCTCCACGATTGATGCCAAGACAAATTGATGATGTGGGTTCTGAACTTTTAAAGAACAAATTGCAAACCCTTGGCTTAAAAATTCATACCAGCAAAAACACGACAGCTATTCTTGGCGATGATCGCATAAAAGGGATGCAGTTTTCAGATGATACAAAGATCGATGTTGATATGCTGGTGATCTCTGCAGGAATCAAACCCAGGGATGAACTTGCAAAAGAATGTGGCCTTGAAGTTGGTCCTCGTGGCGGTATTGTTGTAAATGAAAGACTGCAAACAAACGACGAAAACATTTATGCTATTGGTGAATGTGCATTATATAATAGTATGATCTATGGCCTGGTGGCACCGGGATATGAAATGGCCGATACTGTTGTAACAAATTTAACTTGCGGTGATAAAATTTTCACAGGCTATGACATGAGTACAAAGCTGAAGCTAATTGGTGTAGATGTAGCCAGCTTTGGAGATCCATTTATTTCTGGAAATGGAGTTAAGACAATTGCCATCAATGATAATAATAAGGGTATTTATAAACGCATCAACATTTCTGAGGATGGAAAAACCTTATTGGGAGGAATATTAGTCGGTGATGCAGAGCAATACAATATGCTTTTGCAAACATGTAAGAATAAAGTTGTATTGCCTCCAAATCCGGAAGATTTAATACTCGGAGCAAGGGGCGGTGAAGAAAATGGCGCTGGCGTTACGGCATTACCGGATGATGCACTTATCTGCAGTTGCGAAGCTGTTACGAAAGGTTCGATATGTAGCAGTGTAAGAGAAATTAATTGCGAAACAGTAGAAGCAATTAAGAAATGTACAAAAGCCGGAACAGGATGTGGTGGCTGTGTGCCTATGTTGAAGGACCTGATGTTGCATACAATGAAGAGCCAGGGTAAAGTTGTGAGAAATATTGTTTGTGAACATTTTAATTATACAAGACAAGAATTGTTTGACCTGGTAAAGATCAATGATCATAAAACCTACGATGAAGTATTGAGTCATTTGGGCAAAGGGCATGGATGCGAAGTGTGCAAACCCGCTGTTGCTTCCATACTTGCTTCGTTGTGGAATGAAATGATCCTGAAAAAGGGTAACGCCACTGCGCAGGATAGTAATGATAGATTCCTGGCTAATATTCAAAAAGGCGGAACATATTCAATAGTGCCGCGTATTCCCGGCGGAGAGATCACTCCTGATAAATTAATTGTGATCGGGCAAGTCGCAAAAAAATATAATCTCTACACAAAGATCACCGGTGGTCAACGTATTGATATGTTTGGTGCTCACGTAAATGACCTGCCAACTATCTGGGAAGAACTGATCGCTGCGGGTTTTGAAAGTGGCCATGCTTATGGTAAAGCATTGCGAACAGTAAAAAGTTGTGTGGGTAGCACCTGGTGTCGTTTTGGTTTACATGATAGTGTAAGTTTTGCGATACGCATTGAAGAACGTTATCGCGGATTAAGGGCTCCGCATAAAATAAAATCTGCCGTGAGTGGTTGCATTCGTGAATGCGCCGAAGCGCAGAGTAAAGATTTTGGCATCATTGCTACTGAAAAAGGATGGAATCTTTATGTATGTGGCAATGGAGGAAGTAAGCCGCAACACGCTTTGTTACTTGCGCCGGATATAGATGAAGAAACCTGCATAAAATATATTGACCGTTTCCTGATGTTTTATATAAAAACTGCCGAACCACTTACACGCACTGCTACATGGCTGAATAAAATGGAAGGTGGACTTGGTTATTTAAAAAGTGTTGTGATCGATGATTCACTTGGTATGAATGAGCAATGGGAACAGGAAATGAAGCATCATGTAAGTACTTATCAATGTGAATGGAAAGTAGCGATCGAAACACCCGAGATCCGTAAGCGATTCAATCATTTTGTGAATGCGCCAGAAGAAAAAGATCCAACCATTCAATTCGATGAAATGAGAGAACAGAAAAAAGCGAAAGAGTGGAAGTGATGTGGTTAGCCCAAATTGATTTGCCATAATGTCTAATAGGAATCAGGTACCCTGCGAAGAACTCTTACACGATAGCTTGTTTTTCAGTAATGCCATTTGAAGCTATTTACGATTGCTTGCTTTATGAAAAGCAACTTCTAAACCATTGTCAAAAATGATAACAGAAACTACAGCAACAACCTGGATCTATGCATGTACGACAGATGATGTACCCGAAAATGGTGGCGTATGTGTAAAGCACAATGATGACCAGATCGCATTATTTTATTTTACCCGTATTGGTGAATGGTATGCTACACAGAATGAATGTCCGCATCGAAAACAAATGGCGTTGAGTCGTGGTATGATCGGTGCACAGGGTGACGTGCCTAAGGTGGCTTGTCCATTTCACAAAAAAACATTCTCATTGAAAACGGGTGAATGCCTGAACGGAGACATGTGTGCAATTAAAACATTTCCTGTAAAAGTGGACAATGGAAGAGTGTTTATCGGGGTTAGTGACGCTGATAGTAGTAATGCAGCTTAGTTCATAAAAATAAAAAAACTAAAAACCCCGACTCGAAATGGAAGCTCGGCCGGGGTAGTTAGATTTCAAATTGTCAAACAATCTAAAACCAAAAACAAAATTATGAAGAAAGTCATTAACAACACAGTTTGCATGTTGTGCATGCTCGGGTTATTTAATTCAGTTAAAGCGCAAAGCACAACTGAGAAAACAAAAAGTCCGACAGTAGTTTTATGGGATGGTATGGCAGTGGCTGGTTATGTGAACCAGGGAGGGTTTGTGAATTTCGGCGGGCCTACAATAAAGTTCATAAGAAAACCAGTGAGTTTTGGATTCGGTATTCTGCCAACAATGCGTATCAAAGAGGATAAAGTAGAAAAGGGCTCACCAAAAAATTCCGCAATAACTCCGACAGCAGGATTTGGCTTCACAATTATTTATAAACAAGTGGTGTTGCAAGTGCCATTTTATTATAATCCAAAAACTGCTGCACGTGATGGAAAGTGGAACCCTGGAATTGGTATCGGGTATAAATTTTAGTGACGGAGCAAAACAATTTTTGAACGCAAAAACTTTTTTATGGCATCTATTCAAAATCAACCACTCGATAAACTGAATATCTTTTCATTGAAAGGCGTGCAAATGAAAACCTTTCATATCACATGGCTCACTTTCTTCTTTTGCTTTTTTGCATGGTTCGGCATTGCACCGCTAATGCCGCTGGTGAGTGAGTCACTTCATTTAACAAAAGGGCAGAAAGCTAATGCGGCAATTGCAGCAGTGAGTGCAACCATCATTGCCCGATTAATTATCGGGAGACTTACGGATAAGCTAGGTCCACGCAAAGTATATACATGGTTGCTGGTGCTTTGTGCATTCCCCGTCATGTTTATTGGTCTTGCAAATTCCTACACAACATTTCTTTTATTCCGGCTTGGAATAGGTGTGATCGGAGCTTCGTTTGTTTTGACTCAGTTTCACACATCAATAATGTTTGCGCCTAATATTAAAGGAACAGCAAACGCAGTTGCCGGTGGTTGGGGAAATACCGGTGGTGGTGCGACACAAATTATGATGCCATTGATTGCTGCGGGCCTGGTTGGTGCTGGTTGGGTAAGTAAAGCTGATAGCTGGCGATATGCGATGATTATTCCCGGTGTATTATTATTAGTGATGGCATGGTTGTATTGGAAGTATACAAAAGATACTCCCGCTGGAAATTTTGATGAATTGTATTCAAAGGAAACAGGAAAAAAGGAAAACACATTTTTACTCGCTGCAAAAGATTATCGCACTTGGGTGTTGACAATAGCATATGCAGCTTGCTTTGGTGTTGAAATAACGGTTGACAATTTTGCTGCTTCTTATTTTCATGATGATTACAGGGCCACCTTAATTTTTGCAGGACTACTCGCCAGCATTTTTGGATGGATAAACATTTTTGCAAGAGCATTAGGTGGTATTGTTTCTGATAAAGTTGGCAGGCGATATGGATTTAATGGAAAAGTATCATTGCTGGCTATTCTTCTTTTGCTCGAAGGAGTGGGCATCATGTTGTTTTCAAATGCCGGTGGACTTGTAGGTGCCATCACAATGATGTTCTTTTTTGGATTGTGTTTGAAAATGGCAAACGGTGCAACATACAGTATTGTACCATTTGTAAATCCAAAAGCAGTGGGCAGTGTCGCCGGTATTGTAGGTGCTGGTGGAAACGTTGGCGCTATGGCGATCGGGTTTTTATTTAAATCAATGTCGTATGCAACTGCATTCATGTATTTAGGTGGTGCTGTGTTTGGCGTAGGCCTTGTTGTGCTGACAGTAAGATTGATGAGTAAAAAAGTAATGGAAAATAAAGTGATCGAGAGTAATGAGATAGAAAAAGCTGTTGCGGCATAATTAAGAATAGAGGTATTAAGACTAATGAATAATAAAGTATATAAAACAACCTGTTGCTATTGCGGTGTCGGCTGTGGCATCAATGTGCAAAAAGATGCCTTAGGTCGAATTACAGTGGAGGGTGATAAAGATCACCCGGTAAATAAAGGTATGCTTTGCAGCAAAGGAATAAATCTTCATTATACTGTAAATGATAACAGCGATAGGTTATTTTATCCTGAGATGCGTTTCAGTCGAAGTCAACCAAGACAAAGAGTGAGTTGGGATGCAGCATTGGAAAGAACAGCAGCTGTATTCAAAACTTTTATTGATAAATACGGACCAGACTCAGTTGCATTCTATGCAAGCGGACAATGTTTAACTGAAGAATATTATGTAGTAAACAAACTCATTAAAGGATTTATCGGCAGTAACAATATTGATACAAATTCGAGATTGTGTATGAGCAGTGCGGTGGTAGGTTATAAAATGAGTCTGGGCGAGGACAGTGTGCCTGTGAGTTATGATGATCTTGAATTGGCTGATTGCATTTTTGTTGCCGGCGCCAACCCCGCATGGTGCCATCCAATTTTATGGCGAAGAGTTGAGGCGGCAAGAGAAAAAAATCCTGCTATAAAGATCATTGTCAGTGATCCAAGAAAAACACAGACATGCTCAATGGCAAATGTACACCTGCAGCTGAATCCGGGAACAGATATCACATTACATCATGCAATTGGAAGATGTTTAATAGAAGATGGGAATATTGACTTTGATTTTATTACAGATCATACTGAAGGTTTTGAGAAATACAGGCAAACCGTTTTTGAAAGAACTATTGCTGAAGCTGCTATTATTTGTGGAGTAAAGGAGGATGATATTCGTCTCGCTGCATCTTATATCGGCAATGCAAAAGGTTTTATTACAATGTGGACAATGGGGCTCAATCAAAGTGTGATCGGGGTAAATAAAAATCTTTCGCTGATCAATCTAAATTTAATCACTGGGCATATTGGTAAGCCGGGTTCAGGGCCTTTCTCATTAACCGGCCAGCCAAACGCAATGGGTGGAAGGGAGGTCGGTGGTTTAAGTAATTTGCTTCCTGCACATCGTGATCTGTCAAATGAAGAGGATAGAAATGAAGTAGAAAAATTCTGGCAGCTTCCTTTGGGAACTATTCAATCCAAACCCGGTTTAACGGCTACAGAAATGTTTGATGCATTAAATGAAGGCAAGTTGAAAGCTATATGGATACTTTGTACAAATCCATTGATCAGTTTACCCGATGTAAGAAAAGCCGAAGAAGGATTAAAAAAGGCAAAGTTTGTAGTGGTACAGGATGTGACCAACAAATTGGAAACATTAAAATATGCAGATGTCGTTTTACCCGCAGCTGCATGGGCTGAAAAGGAAGGGACAATGACGAATGCCGGAAGATATATTTCGCATCTTTCGAAAATAGTAGATGCTCCCGGCGAAGCTTTGCCTGATGCTGAGATCATTTGTCGTTTCGCTCAGAAAATGGGCTTTTATGGGTTTGATTTTAAGAGTGCCGGAGAAATTTATAAAGAACATGCAGCTTTGACGAAAGACACAACAATTGACGTCAGTGATCTGAACTATGATATTTTAAAAGAAAAAAGATCAGTACAATGGCCGTACACAAAACAGATCAACGGTCATGGTACGCCAAGATTATTTACTGATAAAAAATTTTACACACCATCACAAAAAGCACTGATACATTCATTCGATGACATCAATCAGAGTGAATCCGTAGATGAAACACATCCTTTGATATTGACCACAGGCCGCATCCGGGACCAATGGCATACGATGAGTAAAACTGGTAAGGTAAACAAACTGAAACAGCATAATAGCGAATCATATATTGAAATTCATCCTGAAGATGCAGCGAAAAGAAGAATAAAAGAAGGTGAAGTTGTTGAAGTGTTGAATAAAAGAGGGAATGTAAGAGTGAAAGCAAAACATTCATTAGATATTAAACCTGGTGTAGTTTTTATGCCAATGCATTGGGGTAAAATTCTGAACAGTGATTTGAACCGTGTAAATAACCTGACAAATAATTTAATAGATCCGAAAAGTAAAGAGCCTGATTTTAAATTTAGTGCTGTAGAAGTAAGATCATATCGGAAGGCAAAACAAAAGATCATCGTGATCGGTGCAGGTGCCGGTGCTTGTGGTTTTGTAAAAAGTTACCGGTCTTTAAATACAGATGATGATATAGAAGTTTTCAGTAAAGAGAATTTTCCTTTTTATAACCGGGTGTTGTTGCCGGATTATATCAGTGGTGCGTTACCCTGGAATAATTTGGTAAAGATGACCGACGAGGAAGAGAAGGAATTTAAAATTAAACTTCATCGGGGCGTAAGTATTGAAAACATTGACAGAAAGAATAAAATAGTTACAGATAGTAATGGAGTTGAACATAGTTATGATATTCTTTTAATGGCAACAGGCAGTCGTGCGGCAATGTTGCGTGATGTGCCGACAATGCAGGGCATCTTTACAATGCGTAATAGAATAGATGCAGATAATTTTAAGAACCATATTGACCCATCAAAAGGAAAAGTAATAATTGTTGGAGGTGGGCTGCTTGGTATTGAATTGGCCGCATCCTTACGAGAAGTAAACGTAGAAGTAACAATAGTGCAGCGGATATCGAGATTAATGGACAGACAGCTTGATCCTTTAGGTAGCCAGTTACTTCATGAAGAACTTGCATCAAAGGATGTGGACATCTATTACAATGATGAGATCGATAGATTCCTCGGAGATAAAAGTATAACAGGGGTCCGCTTGAAAAGCGGTTTGGCAATAAATACTCAGGCAATAGTAATTGCTATTGGTACGGCGCCGAATATGGAAATTGCAAAAACGGCAGGGATAGAATGTAAGCGAGGTGTGATAGTGGATGAGTATCTACAAACCAGTGATAAAAATATTTTTGCTATTGGCGAGATAGCTGAGTTCAAAGGATTTTTATATGGCATTACTGCTGCGGCGGAGCAACAGGCAGAAATAGTGGCTCGCTATCTTAATGGTGATATTTCTAAATATTATACCGGTTCATTACTGATGAATATTTTGAAAATTCATGGTACCGATCTTTGTTCTTTGGGAGAGGTGGAGTGCCCTAACGAACCAGGTTATGAAGAAATTTTATTTATAGACAAAGCAAAGAGGTATTATAAGAAGTGTATCATTCATAATGACAGGTTGATCGGAGCTATACTGATCGGAGATAAAAATGAATTTCTTGAATATCGTAACCTGATCGAAAATAAAATTGAACTCAGTGAAAAAAGATTGCAATTGTTGCGAACTGGTAAGGCACCGGAACCGGTGATCGGAAAATTAGTTTGTAGCTGCAATAATGTAGGAGAAGGCAATCTTGTAAATAAGATCAAGGAAGGCTGTAAAGATCATCTGCAACTTTGCCAATTAACAGGCGCCGGGCTTGGCTGTGGCAGTTGCAGGCCGGAAGTGAAAGAGATATTGGAAAAAGAATTAAGCCCGAGATTATTAACAAAAGAGGTAATTGAATTTTCACAAAAATTAAGTGCATAAAATCTATTAGTGATGAGAGCAGTTTTCGAATTATTAACTGAAATATATCCTTCTGAATTCTTGAATCTTGAAGGAATTGAATATTTCCAATTTGAGGAGGAGTTTATGGAAAATAATATGCGTTGTATTCCCATGATCATTCGTTTCAAGATGGATATGGCAGGAATTAAATTAAAATTATCTGAGTGGAAGAAATTTAGCCCTGAGGAAAGAATTGAACTTGCTTTAATGAACTGCGATTTCAAAGAAGCAAGTGAGCAATACGCCAGGTATTTAGCAGGGTTGATAAAAAAGTATACTCGACGATGTCCAACGAATATGGAAGTAAATAGAACTCCGGCATGGAAAGAACTTCATACAATTCCGGGAATACTTATCGAAAAACTTAAGGAGTTCGATTGGAGTTTATCAATCGTTCAATGGGCATATTTGACCGATCTCCAAAGATTTGCCTTATTAAAATTGTGCAGACCGGGGCATGAGAATAAAAATTTTCCAAAAGCAATGAAAGAATTCAATTTAGTCAACTAAAGCGGTGGATATATTTTTTATAAGGGGTTTAAAATATGAACAGATGTTCATGGGATTAAGTATGAAATTTGGGGAACATTGAAAAACTGCCATTATGAAGAATATAAATACTGTTAAGGTCAATTTCAAAGGAGGAATTATTTCTCCTGGTGAGCTATACAATATTTTAGTTGCTGCCACAAAATCGGGGTTGCTTTATGTACGATTCGGACTACGACAGCAGTTGTTATTTGATGTAGCTATTGAGGAGATGAAAAATATAACAAGGGATCTTGATGGACTGGGCATCGACTACGAAATAAATAAAGATGAATTTCCAAACATAGTAAGCTCTTACCCTGCAGAGGAAGTTTTTATTACCAATACATGGTTGAGCGAAGGTGTGTACAAGGACATATTTGACCTGGTAGATCACCAACCCCGGTTGAAAATAAATATCAGTGACAGTAACCAGAGTTTTACTCCTTTGCTTACTGGTAATATCAATTGGGTTGCATCACCATCATCTTCACATTTTTGGCATTTGTTCATTCGTTTTCCTAAAACAAATATTGTTTATGAATGGAAGGATATCGTTTATACAAATGATGTCGCCGTTTTTTCAAAACATATTGAAGAGATCATTTTGCAGCATCGGGGAAAATTTTATGATAATAATTCAGCTAACGGCGATGAGTTATATGAAATGATAAGGAAGGCTGATTTTAATACAAAACCTGCAGGTGGACCACTTGCATTACCTCCATTCAAACTTCCTTATTACGAGGGCCTCAATAATTACAACGATAAATACTGGCTGGGCATTTACAGACGTGATGAGTTGTTCAGTATAAAATTTTTAAAGGAGGTTTGTCAACTTTGTCTTAAAACCAAGATAGGGCAGTTGTGTTCTACTCCCTGGAAAACTATAATCATAAAGGGCATTGAAGAGAAAAACAGGAAAGACTGGAATTATTTATTAGATAAATTTCAGATCAATGTACGGCATGCTGCTAATGAACTGAACTTCCAGGTGGATGATAATAGTATGGCTGCATTAAAACTGAAACATCATTTGGTAAAATACCTGAATGACGATGATACAAGAACGTTCGGTGTATGTATCGGGATAAAAACAAAAATGAAGAGTGAAGTTTTCAGCAGCATACTGGTGCGACGAAAACCTTTGATCAGGATCGGGAAATTCGGATTTTTATTTCTATATGATATTTTATGTGCTAAAGACTTTAATCCCAATGAACGTACTGGTTATGCTTATAGTAAGGACAATCCGAAATTTTTGTTGGCTGAGCAATTGCGGCGTGCTATTCTTTCTTATTATAAATATCATGCCGATAAGAAAGAGGAAGAGATCATCATTCCGGGGTTAAAAAAAATAATTATACCAGTAGAAAAAGAGGGAGATATTGTTTATCAATGTAAAAATTGCCTGACAGTTTATGATGAACAAGCAGGTGAACCAGAAAATGGAATTGATCCCGGAACATTATTTAAGCAGTTGCCCAATACTTATTGCTGCTGCGTTTGCGATGCAACAAAGGAAAATTTTGTAGCCGTGAAAAAACAGGCGATTGGGTTATAGGCCGTTCAATTCAGCATGCGTATTGAAATTGCGGAAGCAATCCTTTTTGTCTGCAGGAAGGGGAGAGAAGGAAGTAGAAATATGTTCCAGCATATATTTCATACTATGCCTGGGTAATTGGTTAGTGCTATACAACTGATGAATATATGCAAGGCCTTTTGATCTATAAACTCCGGGCATTGGCTCAGGCTCGCCATCAGTAGTATAAATAAAAGCATCTGCTGTTTCAGTACTGTATTTCGTTAGAAGCTGCTGAATCAGTTCTATATCTATTAAAGGCATATCGCAAGCAAGTATTAGCAGGTCTTCTTCAGGATATTTAAGATGTACACTTAGCAATCCACACAAGGGGCCGTGCAATTGCAAAGAAGGATCATCAGGGATCAAAGTATCTGTGGGGAAAATTGTTGAGTAGTCCCGGTACTGGTTTTTATTGACAGATATAACGATAGGGATCTGAAAATTGCTTAGAGTGTCAATTGCTTTTTGTGTCCAGGTTTTGTCATTAAGCAGCAGCAGGCCTTTATCACTACCCATTCGTGAACTTTGACCGCCACAGAGGACTACACCCAGCATAAAATTTTTTTAAGACTGATGATGTGTTTTTGTATCTGTATGGCCGAGACTTTTCCCCGGGGCTACCACATCCCGGACCAATTGTTTTAATTCTTTTATTTCAGGAAAGCCGCCAAATTCTTTGCGATCAAATATCTTTTTTCCATTAATGCTTATATGAAAGTCTCCATTTACCTCGCTTGGTTTAAGAGCAACTGAATCTAATTCACTTTCAAAAGTGGTGAGAAATTCCTGCGCCATGTAAGCGGACCGCAATAACCAATGGCATTTGGGGCAGTATTCTATAATAACAGATGGTTTCATATTTTATAAGTTATCAATTGTAAAATTAGAGCTTATAAATGCTTGTTGGAAAATAAAAAAGGCAATCTAAAAGATTGCCTTCAGTCGTTCTGTGCCCGAGACTGGAATCGAACCAGCACATCCTTGCGAACGGCAGATTTTGAGTCTGCTGCGTCTACCAATTCCGCCACCCGGGCTAAGGGGCTGCAATATTACGACATCCCGTTTAATTGCTGTTGAATGCGATGCAGATATTTTTTCTTGTAATAATATTCTTTTACCTGCAACAGTTCTTCTTCGGTAGTAATACCGTCGTGGTAATGCTCCACAGTTTCTTTAACAGGCCCATAAATATCTGATTGCAAATTGTTGATATCTGATTGCAAATTTAGTTTTAATTCAGGGTCGTCTCCGGCATCCATTAATTTTTCGTTTATTTCTAACACTTCCATCAAGAAATCAGGAGGTAATTGATATTTTTCTTCTTCTTCAAGCAAACTTTTTAGCTGCAAAACATATTTTATTGTTTCATCAGGGTTTTGAAAAGTCTTGAATGCTTTGTTCAGATTTGCCGTTATTTCCAAAGCCTTGTTTTGCTCTGATGGAGTAGTATTTGCATAAAAATCAGGGTGAAATTTTCTGCTGAGCTCAAAAAATTTTTTTGGTAACTCGTTTTTGTCGACTTTCAGCTGAATAGGGATCCCAAATATTTCAAAGTAGTTCATAATTTGTTTAATAGAATTACAGGAGCCTGAAAGGAGTCCTTCGGCAAGTCTAGATAAACTCGCAAGGAACGATCAATCAAGGCGATGTCGCTGGTACAATAATAATTAAATTCGTGACCGGTTACAAATAAAGAATAAAGCATGAATAATGGTAACGAGATAACTGATGAAAGGATAAATAAAGTGAGGCGGATCCTCCGGTACAGTGTAGCGGCAGTTGCCAGTGTGTTGCTGATCTTTGTTTGTATTGTAGGCTTTAATTTTTATCGGTTATCTTCCGACAAGCTTTTTGCGGAGAAATATTCTTACTATGAATCGCCAACCATCCGTATTGAAAATGATAGCACAGAATCAAAAATTGAGAAAGCATATCGCGAAAAGAATTATGGAGAAGTAATAAAGCTGAATGCTAATTCCGTTTTATCAGTAAATGATATTTTCCTGACTGCTATGTCTTTTTTGGAAACAAATGATCCTTCCAGGGCTATTAGTAATTTTCAGATCGTGATTGCTGATGTGAAAGATGATAGAAATTCTGCCCTGAAAGATACGACTGAGTATTACCTGGCGCTGGCTTATTTAAAGAACAATGATTATGACCAGGCGATCGAATTAATGAATACGATACATGATAACCCGTCCCACCAATATAAAAATAAGTTTAGCCGTAAGTATATCAACAAGATCAAACGATTGAAGTGGAGATAAACTCATTAAGCAGAGGTAACACATAAAAAAAGCCCGCCATTTTGTGGCGGACTTCCTATTTTATTGAAAAGGGCAGAGTAACTATTTAACCGGCGGTTGAAAACTGGAAATAACAACCGGGAAATGCCTTGTGGAAGCATTATTCTTTTTTAATTGTTCGTCAAGACTTTCGGCAACGGCTCTCAGACTTCTTCCATCACTTTCATCAAAATCATTCATGGCCAGCGCATCTGCTTCACGCATTGCAGCAGCAGGATCGTCGAGATATAAATAAATTTTGGCCAGGTTGAAATAACTTGCATAGCGTAGTTTTCTTGCTTCTTTATCGGAACTGGGATAAAGAGTTTTTACTTTATCATAATAAGCAATGACTGGTTTCAATTTTTCTTTCACTTTATCAAGTGGTTCATCAGGGCTCATTAATACAATGGCGTTTTTAAAATTATTCCAGGCCTTTTGTTGTTCGTTGTATTCAGGATGTTTTTTATTATTCAATACCCAAAAAATATCAGTTACTTTTTGAATTGAATAACCATAGGTTGTATTTAAATAGCTATTCAAATTACTCACAGCGCCATTTACTAATTGTTTAGCAAGGTTTGATTTGGTCTCTAATGCTTTATTGTTGAAATTATTGGCAGCGTCAACCGGGTTTGAAAATTCAGGCGTCTTGTAGGTTCTTTTATTTTCTCTGTCAAACAAAATATAACCACTCGTCACTGTGGTTCCTTTATAATCATAAATGGTAGCTCTTGCACTGAATGAATAGGTCATCTCTGTTGAAAAGAATGACTTACGTATTTCGACACCTTGCTTGTCTTTTGTTACCTGGATCCTTTCTTTGGTTTCTGTATTTTCAATCACAATATCATCAAGTATGGTAATAATGGTGATATGGCCAGTGCCCCCTACTTTTTTTAGTCCTTCAATATTGATCAGGTTTTCAAGATTGGCTGCTGAATAGCCCAATCCCAATGATGGCGATGCTTCTATTCGCACATTATATGTTTTATATTCAGTGGGCAAAGGCTCATTAGGAAAATCGCGGTATGATGCTGTAAAATTGAATCGATCAAGATCAACCCTCTGTGCAAATGCTGAAGCAAAAAGAAGCGAGGCACAAAGGATAAGTATAGGTTTTTTCATGAGAATTGGATTTTTGGCTTAGTAATTGATGTTTTACCAATCAATTAAACGCTTTCACGAGACAAAAATTGTCTATTTTTTCCGCCCTTTAATTATAAAACCCCGTCCTTATAGCTTAAAACTTTGAGTCCATCCCAGGAACTATGGTCTTTATTCGTGCCGGCAGCGAAGCTATTCGCTGCTTTTTCTTTAAACCACCGGCAAAAGGTATAACTCCTGCTATTTATTCTTCGTGTTCTTACCGGCACTAAATTAATAGTGAGATCGTTTTAATATTAAACCGGATTATGATCATGAATGCTGTTTCAGAAGTGGAAAAAATCATCCAGGATTATATTGAGCAGAAACAAAGATCGCATTATTATCATAAGAGAAAGAATGATGCGGAAAAAGAATATAATAAACTGCTTGTTAGCTGTGGGGGAGAAGAAAAGATTTTTTCATTAGAAGAGGCAAACAAAATTTATCGGGCATTCAAAGAAATGCAGGTCAATGAAGAACTTTTAAAAGATGCAGAGGATAAATTCAATGAAGCAGATGAAAAACTAAAAGAATTGGGTAGTATTCTTTTCCATGCATCAATAACTGGTGATATAATAATACCGCCATTAAATGGGGAAGGTGTTATCTCAAAACAAGTAACAGTGAGTTTCCCGAATGGACAGGCATTGGTTATTTAATATAAAAACCGGATCGTTAAGACCCGGTCTCAAAAACAGAGAACAAAATATTACTGAACTACCAATTTATTTGTAAACGAAACATTATTATTCGCACCATTTATTTTTAATAAATAATTTCCTCCGCTAACTGATTTAGGTATTCTAACTTCTTCAATGTGCATACTGCCCCTGACATTAATTTCTTTTGACTGGATCAATTTTCCTGTAATATCTATTAATTCTACACTGTATTTACCAATTGGCTGATCCGCAAATGAAACTTTTACAAGTCCGTTTGTTACCGGGTTAGGATAAACTGAAATACCATTGTTTATGATCGCATTTTGCACGGGAGATTTTTTTGTTAAATCCTCTGCCACTGGTTGTTTTGGTTCTTCATTTTTTCTATCCTTTTTCTTTTTTGCAAAAGCAAGTCTTTCATTCGCCAGGTCAGATGCGTTGAAGACAGATGCAGTAGTGGAAACTTTTTCTGCCTGCATTGTTGTAAGGTCAAATCTATAATATCCAATTGCAGATTCTGAGCTTGCAACAATTACTTTACTTCCATCTTCTACCATGGCGCCGTTTGTTGAAAAGCCTTCAGGTAAACCTTTAATTGTTCCCAGGTAAGAGGCTACTTTGCTTTCAATTGAGATTTTAAAAACATTCCTGCTTGCTGTAAGCAAGTATAAATTTTCTGAAGCATCCGCGATCATATCACCTCCATATCCTTTGCGGCTATGAACCGAAAAATTGGCATTGCTTGCATCATCTGATAAAGCTCCAAGATCAGTGATCACAGGATTTTTCCCAGTTGTAAAACGAATAAGATGATTGCCATCATTGGTTAATGCATATCCATTTCCATCAGATGCAATTACCATTCTTGTTATTTGGTTAGCTCCATCGCTTGGGCCAGAAGCGGTTCCAAAAGATTCATTTTCGAAGTAAAAAATTTTATTTGATTTCAGATCTATATAACGAAGTTGGTTAATTCCCATCGGTGTATAATAAAGTCTTTCATGCTTTTTATCATAAGCCATCGCAGCAGAATTTGTAGCAAATGGTTTATCGTACTGGTTTCCGTGATTACTTACAACGACCTTTTTTACTCTTACATTACTTCCATTTGCAACAGCAAGTTCCTGGTCGAGGTTCACGACTTTTTTAGCGGGTGCTTTTGCAACATTCATATCTTTCTTTACAATGGGATTACCTGTTCTTGCATTCAAAGCTTCTGTTTCCTGTTTACTTTGATAGATCGATTTTATTTCTTCGCCGGTAGTAATATTTACAAGGCGAACTTCTTTCCAACTTCTTCCGCCTTTTTCAACGGCAGTGATCGCATATCCTGTTAATGGTTGTTCTGCCTTTTTTCTTTTTTGTGCAAATGCTCCTGTAATGAAAGAGATCATCACAAGCAGTAGTAAAGTTTTTTTCATAAACGTTAGGTTTTGTACCAGTAATCTACGATATTTTTCGTTGAGTAACAAAATTTATGGATGAACAGCAATATTTATTGTATGAATGGGGAACACATAGCGGCATTGGCGGTTTCACTCGCCGCAATAATTGTAAATTCACAACATGCAAGCACTCACATTTGGAGGGATAGAGAAGATCGTTTATCAATCCGTTTCTGAACCTCAAATTTTACAACCAACAGATGCAATTGTTCAGATCACCTTGTCAGGCATTTGTGGTTCCGACCTTCATGTATATCATGGAAGAGAGATAGGAATTGATGAAGGTACAGTGATGGGGCATGAATTTGTAGGAACTGTAATGGAAACAGGAAATGCTGTAAAGAAATTTTATAAAGGATCAAGAGTGCTAAGTCCTTTTACTACATCATGCGGAGTATGTTTTTATTGCCTCATTGGATTGACATGTCGTTGTGAAAAAGGAAATCTTTTTGGCTGGGTACAAAGTGGTCACGGTCTGCATGGGGCGCAGGCACAATATATCCGTGTGCCAATGGCCGATACTACGCTTGTTTCATTGAGTAATGACCTAAGTGAGGAAAAAGGTTTGTTGCTTGGTGATATTTTTTCCACCGGTTATTTCTGTGCGGAAAATGCCGGAGTAAATAATAAAGGAACTTATGTGATCATCGGGTGCGGCCCGGTGGGCTTAATGACGATCCTTGCCGCTAAAGATTTGGGCGCTGAAAATTTATTTGCTCTTGATCATTCAAATGAACGATTGCAAATGGCGAAAGAATTTGGGGCTATACCATTAAATCCATTAGTAAACGATGTGAGATCAGTGATAAGGAGTATAACTAATGACCGCGGTGCAGATGCGGTAATGGAAGTGGTAGGTAGCCCTGACGCTCTTCGCCTGGCGATTGATTTATTGCGACCTGGAGGAACAATCTCATCCGTCGGGGTTCATACAGACAAAAATTTTTCTTTTTCGCCTGGCGAAGCATATGATAAAAATTTGGTGTATAAGGTCGGCCGCTGTCCAGCACATTATTATGCTGAAAAATTGTTGAGAGAACAAGTAATTCAACGGTACCCAGTTGAAAAGATCATTACACATCATTTTAGTTTGACTGACGGGGCAAAGGCCTATGATGTATTTGACAAAAAAATGGATAACTGTATTAAGGCAGTATTGCATCCATAGCCAATTAGTTTGTTTTCACCTATCAATCTATATTTTCGTTTTTATAAATGTGCTAATTTCACGGTTTAAATTTTGAACTGCAGACCTACCTTAATGATGATACGTTATACGCCGATTATTATATTTTTATTTATTTCGTTTGCTGTTTCCGCACAGCAGAAAATCACCGGCCTTGTTGAGGATGACGAAACCGGTTCACCCGTTTCCTATGCATCAGTGACTTCAGAAAAGGGCGACGGAATTATGACCGATTCAGCTGGAAATTTTTCCTTTGTCATTCGTAAACAATCAAGACTCAAAGATTCGATATTAGTAACTGCAATTGGATATTCATCCAAAAGAGTTGCTGTAAAAGACCTGTTGAGAAATAATAAAATAAAACTTACTCAAAATGATGTTATGCTTGAACAGGTAAAAGTATTCGCATCATTAAAAGGTGATCACAGGAGGTTTGGCTATTACAGAGAATGGAAAGTAAAAAGTGAAGGCGGTGAGATCGGGTACATTTTTGATCTGCCAAAAAATAAAATACAGCTTGGGAAGGTGCAAGTAAAGATCAATCATAACTATGATACCTGCTGGCTTAAACTGCATTTGCGTGATGCTGCAATAAGCAGTTCAAGTTTGCCGGAAAATGAGGTACTAACAAAAGAAGTTATACTACCTACAACAATAAAATATGGACTTGTTGAATTTGATCTGGATTGGGAAGCAGTCAATATACCTACAAAAAGAATGTATGTTGGTTTTGAACTTTTACGTTGTGGTTGTTCCCAATCAACTGCTCCATCATTCTTTTTTATGGGAAATGAAGAAGGGTATAATTTTTATAAAGAATCTGAACAATCCATTTGGAAACGCGGAGGCGAATACACCATTTATGTTCGCATGACGATGAAATAGATCAATATTTTCATCCGCCCATCTATTTCGCGGTTATCAAGACATCAAAATCACCTAACTTTCGCCTCTTAAAAAAATAATTCACATGAGAAAAACATTTTTAATTATCCTGTCTTTTGTATTAAGCCTGCAGCTTATAAATGCGCAGGAAGAAAAGGTAGACATGGATATGATGACCAAGATCCGCAAAGAAGGTCTTGAAAATTCTAAAATAATGGAGATCGCAATGTACCTCACGGACGTAAGCGGGCCGAGACTTACCGCATCTCCCGGTTATATGAAAGCTGCCACTTGGGCAAAAAATAAATTAACTGAATGGGGTTTGTCAAATGCAAGCCTTGAACCATGGGGAGAATTTGGCAAAGGTTGGGAACAAACTAAATGTTATGTAGCAATGACGGCTCCTTACTATATGCCATTAATTGCAATGCCCAAGGCATGGACAGGTAGTACACCTGGAAAAAAAGGAATGAAAGGCGAAGTGGTTTTAATCAAAGCAAAAGATTCTGTTGAACTACTGAAATACGCAGGAACGCTAAAAGGGAAAATTGTAATGACGTGGTCGTCTGCAAAACTTACTCCTTCTTTTACTGCAGATGGAAATCGTTTTGCTGATACTTCATTGGAAAAAATGGCAAGCGCAGAACTCCGCCAACCACAGCAAGGCGGTGGTGGTCGCAACCAGGGCAATAACAATGCAAGTCAATTCATGCTGCAAAGAAGAATGAATGAGATGATCAATAAAGAAAAACCTGCCTTGATCTTATCAATGACTGCAAACGGAAGTGATGGAACAATTTTCGTTAGCAGTGGTGGACAATATGCAAAAGATGCACAAACTGCTCCTGCCAGTGTTGTACTTTCTTCTGATGACTATTTAAAGATCCAGAGACTGATCGAATCCGGAGTGCCGGTAACGCTGGATGTGGAAGTAAAAACAAAATTTTATACAGATGATTTTAAAGGGTATAATGTTGTTGCTGAAATTCCAGGTACTGATCCATCATTGAAAGAAGAACTGGTAATGCTTGGTGGACATCTTGATAGCTGGCATGCAGCTACTGGAGCAACAGATAATGCTGCAGGTTGTGCCGTAATGATGGAGGCTATTAGAGTTTTAAAAGCAAGTGGTTTTCAGCCACGCCGTACTATTCGTATTGCATTATGGAGCGGTGAGGAGCAAGGTTTGCATGGCAGCCGGAATTATGTAAAAAATCATTTTGCTGATCCGGCGAAAATGATACCGACAGCTGATCATGCAAAAGTTTCGGCTTATTATAATTTAGATAATGGAACTGGCAAGATCCGTGGTATTTATTTACAGGGAAATAAAGATGCAGGTCCAATTTTTTCTAAATGGCTTGAGCCATTCAAAGATCTTGGTGCTGGAACTGTTACTGTAAATAATACAGGAGGTACAGACCACCTTGCCTTTGACGCTGTGGGTATTCCCGGATTTCAATTTATACAAGATCAGATCGAATATAATACACGGACGCATCACACTAATATGGATACATACGATCATCTTGTGCCTGATGACCTGAAACAGGCTGCTACTATTGTTGCAGCATTTGTTTATAACACGGCACAAAGAGATCAGAAGATACCAAGAAAGGCAATGCCACAAGTACAAACACAGAACCGGGCATTTTAATAATTCCTAATAAGTAATTTATTGAAGTGAGAAGTTTTCTTCTCACTTTTTTATTTCAATAGTCTTTTAAAAGAGATTACTGAGTGCTGCGTGGATTCTCATAAATAAATCTCACCTGCGCATTTTTCTTTTCGGTTGAAGTAAGATAGAGTTGGTATCGTTTATTTCCTACAGTAATAATCAACAATGCAGTATTCGGAGGAATATCTCCAAGATTTTCGGCCACCATTGTGATCTCTTGCTCTTTGTTATTCAGATCAACTTTTATTTCAAGCGTTATTGGTTTTGCAGCTAGCTTTTGATTAGAGGCAAGCGGTTTATTATTCAATAAAACTGTTATGATATCGCCGTCCACCTGCGCATTATCATAAAAATCCAAACGTATGGTGCCGGTATCAACTTTAATTTCTTTGATATGATCAAAATCTGATTCTGCTACTCTTGCCAGGGTGATCTTTCCGGGAGGGCAACTTGCATTATTATTCATTGTAACGCCACCCCAATCACCGGTAAGCACTTCTTTATTATCGTGCTTTTCGTAAACGAGATTGTATTGTTTAATGCAGGGAATACAGTCAGGTGGGATATGAAACGTCAATACCCTAAGCTCATTTATACTTAGCGATTTGTTGGCAGAGTTATAACTACCTCCAAAATCTTCTTTTACATAGTTTGTAACATCGGAATAATGATAAGATGCACCATTGATCTTTCCATTTTCGGTTTTTATATTGAATTCAATATTGTAAATACGAAAACAGCCACCAGGGCCTTGCGTCAAAGTACCCCGCCACACACCATTCAGGTTTTGTGCAGTTGAGCTGATGGAAATAATAAAAATAATTAGGAGGAACGAGGCGGCTCTCATTGCGGGTAAACTTAAATGAAATTCTTTATTTAGTTAAAATGATTTACGGGAGCGGTATTTTAGAACCGGGTTTTACATATTTAAATCTGACCATCGCATTCTTTTGTTCTGTTGAGGTGATCCTTACTTCATAGCGCTGATCACCGGCAGTGACGATCATTAAGGAAGTATTGGGTGGAATGCGGCCAAGGTTTTCCGCCACCATTACCAATTCATGATCAGGATTTGATTCATCCATTTTTAAATTGATGGTTATTGCAGCGGCTGATAATCTTTTTTTAGAAAGCATTAGTTTTTTGTCAAGGTAAATTGAGATAGTGTCATCATCGATTTCCCCGTTGTCATATAATTTTACAAAAACAATTTCCGAATTAATAAGCAGTGTTTGTACAAGATTGTTTTCTCTTGATCTCAGCAGATCCTGAGTTTTTGTATTTGGTTTTATGGTTAGATCTTTTTTATCTTCTGTTTGTATTGGATCTACCTCGACTTTTTTTACAGTGTCGGTTTTTGGTCTTACCAAAACAGTATTCTTATTTGTATTGGCAGTATTGTTTTTATTCTGATTGGCGGGCGGCGGTTTTGTAGTAGCCTTCGTTGTTGAGTTATTCGTGGTTGGGTTTGTTTTTAGCGGCGGCGGATCGTTTTTGACAGGAGTATTCTTTTTTCTTAAAAAGGGCTCAACATAAAAATCTGAAGTAATCACCTTTCTTAATATCATTTTACCACCACCGCAATCATCACCCTTTCGTCTTCCACCTAGTGAATCTGTTCTTTCGAATACGCTGCTAAATGTGCCTTCCAAAAACTCCTCTTTACCTGATTTTGCATAAGTGAGAAGACATTTTTGAATACAGGCCACACTTGCGAGTGACATTTTTACTTCGATTGTTTTTATTTCCTGTATCAATGCATTGCCGGAAGAATTTGCAAAATTGCCAGTCATTGTGCACTTGCCGTAAAATTGTTTCTCCCTATAGGAATAAGTAACGCCAGATAAAGTATTTTTTGATTGTTCCATTTGTATCTCAAAGCGGTACTGATCGCCATCATCAGTAATAAAATAGCCGCGCCAAATGCCGGTTATGTCCTGGGCAGATGACAAAAAAGAGAAAGCCGGTAAAAAGGTGAAAACGGTGAGTACAAATCTTTTCATAATCCTTACTATCACAATGTAAAGCTAACAAATAACTTTATTTGTATAAATCTGTTATACAAACGGTTTGTTAATAAAAACTCTGGTTCGACTTCGCTAAATTTGCAACCTCTTAAAAAGAACAACTTAATGATCAATATTACATTTCCTGATGGCGCAATGCGACAGTATGCCGAGGGCACAACTGCAATGGACATTGCAAAATCAATTTCAGAAGGATTGGCAAGAAAGGTTATTGCTGCTGGAGTCAATGGGCAGGTATGGGATGCATCAAGACCAATAAAGGAAGATGCAACTGTAAAGCTTTATACGTGGAATGATGCAGAGGGTAAGAATACATTTTGGCATTCATCAGCTCACTTAATGGCGGAAGCGGTTGAAAATATATTTCCAGGTGTCAAGTTTTGGGTTGGACCGCCCGTTGAAAATGGGTTTTATTATGATATGGACCTTGGCGATAAGAAAATAAGTGAAGAAGACCTGACAGCAATTGAAAAAAAGATGAATGAGTTAGCGAAGAAAAATAGCCAGTTCATAAGAAAAGAAATACCCAAAGGTGATGCTATAAAATATTTTACTGAAAAAGGGGATGAATACAAATTGGATCTGCTGCAAAATTTGAATGACGGAGAAATAACTTTTTATACACAAGGAAATTTTACAGACCTCTGCCGCGGGCCGCATATCCCAAATACAAGTTTAATAAAAGCAATAAAGCTTACCAATATTGCCGGTGCCTACTGGAAAGGTGATGAAAAGAATAAGCAGCTTACAAGATTATATGGTGTAACATTTCCATCACAAAAAGAGTTAGACGAATACCTGGCTTTACTTGAAGAAGCAAGAAAAAGAGATCACAGAAAACTTGGTAAGGAATTAGGGATCTACACAATGGACGATGATGTTGGCCCTGGATTGATCATGTGGATGCCGAATGGTACAGTAATAATTGAAGAGTTGGAGAAACTTGCAAAAGAGACCGAAAACGAGGCCGGATATAAAAGAGTGGTGACGCCGCATATAGCCAAGGAAAGCATGTACCTCACCAGTGGTCATTTACCATATTATGCAGATAGTATGTATCCCCCAATGGAAATGGAAGGGGAGAAGTATTATCTCAAATCAATGAACTGTCCGCACCATCATAAGATCTATGCGGCAGAGCCAAAAAGCTATCGCGACTTACCTTATCGTGTTGCAGAGTATGGAACAGTTTATAGATATGAACAAAGCGGTGAGTTGTTTGGTTTAATGAGAGTTCGTTGCCTGCATATGAATGATGCACATATTTATTGTACCAAAGAGCAGTTTGAAGAAGAATTTAGAGCGGTAAATGAAATGTACCTGAAGTATTTC
>Ga0193738_1000321_pt1 | contig 28774 bp, 30 predicted proteins | sample L2a1metaG_FD_144927 | JGI IMG/M metagenome (GOLD analysis project Ga0193738, IMG submission 144927) | Soil microbial communities from a riparian zone of the East river system, Colorado, United States - L2a1 | ecosystem: Environmental > Terrestrial > Soil > Riparian zone | place: USA: East River... | reverse complement strand
AAGCCACGGCTTTACCCGTGATCGCTCCTATAAGCGAAGACAGTATCTCTTATCGGTTATTCAGCGTTTTACCGCATGATACAATTACAATTCTTGCTGAGTGCTATCCATTAAGAACATATACAAGCTCATTTTTGCCCAATATATTCAGGCGAAAATATATAGAAGCGTTTACAGCAGAATTGCAAATGGAAAGAGCTGATACCAGGCTTTTTACTTACGTATTTTGTGGTTTGTTATTAATGATGATACTTTTTTCGCTGGCTAATTTTTTACAGGGAGGAAAGCGGGAATTTCTCTATTATGCCGGGTATGCCTTTTTTCTTGGGCTTATGCTTTTTACAAAAAAATTTTACTTCAATCTCTCCTCTGAAAATAATTTTTTCTTTGAATCATACATGGATTTCATACTTCTGATCCTTGGGATCTGTTTTTTTATGGCTTTTATGATGCGGTACCTGGAAACAAAAAAATATTTCCCATTTCTTCACAAACTTTATACAGGTGGCATCATTTTTTTAGCGGTAATCATCCTGCTGTATTCGTACGTTCATTATAGCTCTATTGATTATTATTGGGAAAATCTTCTGGAAAATGTGATCACCAAAAATATACTGGTAATAACAATCATTGTTTTCCTGGTTTATGCCGTAAAGAACTGGCGACATAAGCTTTTGCGTTATTTATTTTGGGGAAATCTCCTCTACCTGCTTTTTGTGCTTTTATCACTCGTTTCAATATTAGGAGGTCGCAAATTGCAGCTACCCGGAATACTGAACAGCTCATTGATCCTTTATGAGATCGGACTTTTGATCGAGCTTGTTTTTTTCCTGATGGGACTTACTTATAAGAACAGGACGCAATTAATAGAACAAACAACAGAGAGAGAAAGATTGAAAATGGAAAACGAAAGAAAGGAACTGGAAAAACAAGTAGCCGTAATGCAGGCTCACCAGGAAGAAAGAGAAAGAATATCAGCTGACATTCATGATGAACTTGGCTCAGGCATGACAACTATCCGCCTGATGAGTGAGATCGCAAAAAATAAAATGAAAGAAAACATCCCTGTCGAAATTGAAAAAATATCTAACTCCGCCAATGAAGTACTCAATAAAATGAATGCGATCGTTTGGAGTATGAATAGTAGCAATGATACACTTGATAGTCTTATTTCCTATATCAGGGCATATACCATTGAGTTTTTTGACGGCACGCAAATAGAATGTAAAGTGCATATGCCAGAAGAAATTCCCTTTCATGAAATAAGCGGTGACAAAAGAAGGAATGTTTTTTTATGTCTAAAAGAATCATTGAACAATGCTTTAAAACATTCTAAAGCCAGCCGGATAAAAATTGATATCGAGGTAAATCATAAACTCAAGATAAAAATTGCCGATAACGGCGTGGGAATTGAACAGGAAAAAATTCGCCGGTTTGGGAATGGTCTTAAAAATATTGAAAGACGAATGAAAGGAATTGGAGGAAGCTATGACATCTCTAATAACAATGGCACTGAAACAAAACTTGAATTGCCCCTATGACCTTTCACTTTTTTTAATTGCCGCAAAAAATAAAAATACCCAGCCAGCTATAAAAGCAACCCCACCAAATGGTGTTATAATTCCTGCCTTATCAAGTGAAGCGGTTTCTGCAGCTTTCCCTGCAGTTAGCAAATACAAGGATCCCGAAAAAAGAATTATTCCAATAATAAATAATACGCCTGCTATTCTTGCAAATTTTTGAAAACATTTTTCATAGAGCAGTCCGGTGAGCAATAAGGCAAGAGCATGGTACATTTGATACTGAACTCCTGTTTGAAATGTTTGTACGGTTTCTGCCAGAACAATTTTTTTTAAGCCATGAGCTCCAAAAGCGCCAAGTGCCACTGCAATGGCACCAAGTAATGCACCGGTAGCAATAAATTTTTTATGCATGAAATAATTTTTCTACGATCTTTTCCAGGCTTTTCTCATCTTCTTCCACTACCATTTCTGCCTGCTCGTAATAGATTTTTCTGTCGGAGAATTTTTTAATGATAAATCCTTTTAATTGTACATCATCGAGGTTTTTTATCAAAGGCCGGTGAGCTTTATCTTTTAATAATCGTTCATGAAGAAGTTCGATTGGTGTATTTATCCAAACGGCTGTACCGCTTTTATTCATGAAATCAATATTATTAAAATAACAGGGTGTGCCTCCGCCAGTCGCCATTATAAATGAATCATGACTTTCTGAGATAATATGCAGCGTATCTTTTTCAATGAATCGAAAATACTCCTCTCCTTCTTCTGCAAATATTTGACTGATCGTTTTTCCTTCACTCGATTCGATCTGTTCATCCAGGTCAAAAAAAGGAAGCCTGAGTTTCTCACTCAGCTTTTTGCCCCAGTAACTTTTACCGGAACCCATAAATCCAATTAGGAAAATTTTCATTCTATTTAGTAAGAAACCTATTTCTGCACCTTAGAAACCCAATAATTAAAAACTATTTTCTCTTCTTTTGCTATTTTCCGTGCAACACCATTATTTAAAACTCCTTTTATTGATCTGTTCACAGATTTGACAATATTCCCGTTTGAATTATAAAATGCTATCTCATACATAACCTTTGGCAATTGTTTAGCCATATCACATTATTTAAACGCATTCAAGCCCGTCACATCCATTCCCGTTATCAACAAATGAATATCGTGTGTGCCTTCGTATGTGATCACACTTTCTAAATTCATCATGTGCCGCATTACAGGATATTCACCGGTGATACCCATGCCTCCAAGCATCTGTCTTGCATCGCGACAAATATTTGATGCTATTTCACATGAATTTCTTTTTGCCATACTCACTTGTTGCGGCGTTGCACGGCCTTCACTCATTAATACACCCAATCTCCAATTTAGTAACTGCGCTTTGGTGATCTCAGTTATCATCTCCGCCAGTTTCTTTTGCTGTAATTGAAATCCGCCGATCGGTTTTCCAAATTGTTCTCTTTCCTTTGAGTAGCGCAAAGCAGTATCATAACAATCCATTGCAGCACCGATAACGCCCCATGCAATTCCATATCTCGCTTTTGTCAAGCAACCCAACGGGCCCTTCAATCCTCTTACGTTTGGAAAAATATTTTCTTTCGGAACTTTTACATTATCAAAAACAAGTTCGCCTGTTGAGGATGCCCGCAAACTCCATTTGCCATGAGTTGTGGGTGCGGTAAACCCATCCATTCCCCTTTCAACGATCAATCCCTGTATTTCATCAGCTTCATTTTTTGCCCATACAACTGCCACTTGTGAAAATGGCGCATTACTGATCCACATTTTTGCACCATTTAATATTACATGATCACCTGCATCTTTAAAATTTGTCAACATGCTTGATGGATCACTTCCATGATTTGGCTCTGTCAATCCAAAACATCCAAGCCATTCCCCGCTTGCAAGCTTTGGTAAAAACTTTTTTCGTTGCGCTTCACTTCCATAAGCATAAATAGGAAACATAACCAGCGACCCCTGCACCGATGCAGTAGAACGAACGCCACTATCGCCACGTTCCAGTTCCTGCATCATCAATCCATAAGAAATATAATCAAGCCCACCACCGCCATATTCAACTGGAACTGTAGGACCGAAACATCCAAGGTCACCTAACTGTTTTACAATTTGCTGCGGAAACTCTGCCCGTTGTGCATAATCTTCAATGATGGGAGAAATTTCTTTCTTCACATAATTTCTTACTGACTCACGAATCAGTTTTTGTTCTTCAGTGAGCAATTCATCTACCAAAAAATAATCCGGGCTTTGAAAAACATCAGTACGGGCAGCCATTCGTTGAAGATTTTAGATTTATGATTGGCGCAAAGTTAAGGGATTGGGTTATGAGTATGAGCCCATCGTTTATCTTGCTATTATACTTCTCTTGCACAGTTTACCCAGAGCGAAGCGGAGGGTACTCTTGTACTTTTTTATCGCTATTCAACAATTTCACACAGCGAACGCAAAGGGGGAAACGACGCTGCGATCTTTCTTTGCACCTTTACGTTAAAAATTTAACTTGAGAAAAATATTCACATGAAGATTTTATTTTTCTTTCTTTTTACCAGCAGTCTTGTTGTTGCTTGCAGCAATGAATACAAGTCCCCTGAAGTTTCAACAACACAACCAGAAAAATATGATTTATCAAAAGACACCTCCATATATTCAGGTGAAATGAAACGTTATTGGCTCGTGTTATTACAAAAAGGACCGAATCGTAACCAGGATAGTATTAGCGCAGAAAAAATTCAAGCTGCACACATGGCGAATATCAATCGTCTTGCAAAAGAAGGAAAACTAATAATGGCCGGACCAATTGGAGTTGAAGATGACCTTCGCGGAATTTTTATTATGAACTGTACTGATTCAGCCGAAGTAGAAAATTTTGTAAAAACAGATAGCGCCGTTATTACCGGTAGATTGATCATGAAATATTATCCCTGGTGGGCGGGAAAGGGGAAGTATATTTTCAAATAAAGATCAATTAAAGCACTTGTAGAACTTCATTCTCTTTAAGAATTTCAGAATGATTGATTGGCTGTAAGATGCAGCCATAAATATGATCACTAAACCGGGGTTTAAATTTAAAATTTGTTGTTTCAATACGCTTTGGCATATCGATCCCTATAATTTTCCACCGATGACCAGCCATGCTTTCCAGAATTGTCCCAATTGCAGGCGTTGTTTTTTCTGTAAAATCCATTATTGTAATTATACCACCAGCGGTATTAAATATTTCATAGACACAGCCTAACTGAGAAATATTTTTTTCTGGCAAATAATCGTTCATCTCGTGTTGATATTGTTCAGCAATAGCCCTTGCTTCTTCCGCAAAATTTTCTTTTTCACTTGCATAAATAATAGCACGGCTTGCGTTCACCAACAACCCGCAATCTCTTATCATTGCTTTTTCAGAGATCTCTTTCAAACTGCCTCCTTGGGCTCCCACACCAGGAACAAGATAGAAATGATGCGGAGTTAATTTTCTTATATCACTAAATTCATCGTCTTGTGTAGCACCAATAACAAACATTAAGTTCTCCAGGGTACCCCAATTTGAAGCTGTCTTCAACACTTTTACATATAGGAATTCATCAACCCCATGTCTAGTATCTTCACGAACCAATTTTTTGAACTCGAAATCATTTGCTCCTTTGTTTGAGGTTAGGCCCAGGACTATTGCCCATTTACCGTCATAATTTAAGAATGGCTCCACACTATCTTTTCCCATATACGGCGCAACTGTTATCGCATCAAAAGGCAGCGTTTCGAAAAAAGCTTTTGCATATTGATCCGATGTATTCCCAATATCGCCACGTTTTGCATCAGCGATCTTAAAATGCTCATCTCCTATATAGCGAACAGTTTTCTCCATTGCTTCCCACCCTTTTATCCCTAATGCCTCATAAAAGGCCGTGTTGATCTTATAGGCAACACATAGATCTTTTGTTGCATCAATGATGGCTTTATTAAAACTATAAACTGGGTCTGGTTCAGATAAAAGATGTTTTGGAATTTTCGTAATGTCAGTATCCAGCCCAACACAGAGATAAGATCTCTTTTTGAAGATTTGTTCAACAAGTTGCTGTCGGGTCATGCAGCGAAGATAAGAACCACGATTTACTTGATTTAAAAAGATTAGCAGGAAAATTCAAAACCCGTCTAACCGATCAATTTCCTTAATATCTCTGCAAACATCCATATTTCTTCAAAACTATTGTACAACGGAACTGGTGCAAGCCTAATTACATTCGGTTCCCGCCAATCCGTAAACACTCCTTGTTTCATCAATCCATTATAAATATCTTTTCCATTCTCAAGCATCAGCATTGAAACCTGGCAGCCTCTCTCCTTTTCATTTCGCGGTGTAATAAATTCAATAATTTTTTTGCCGGATGAATTATTTATTTCATCCAATAAAAACCACATATATCCGGTCAATGATCTTTGTTTAGTTAAAATATTATTCCAACCCGCCTCTTCAACAATTTCCAATGCTGCTCTATGTGCAGCATACAAGAACATTCCGGGTGTACTTAGTTGCCAGCCTTCCGCTCCGGGCATTGCCTTAAATCCTTTTTCCATTTTAAACCTTGTTGGTTTATCATATCCCCACCAGCCGGCAAATCTTGGCAGGTTTTCTTTGTGATGCTTTTCATGAATAAATGCTCCACCTATAGCGCCGGGACCTGAATTTAAATATTTGTAGGTACACCAGCAGGCAAAATCAACATTCCAATCATGCAAATGCAATTCAACGTTGCCGGCAGCATGAGCAAGATCAAAACCAACCTTTGCTCCTGCAGCTTTTGCAGCCCGGGTAATTTCTTTTAGATCAAAAAATTGACCGGTGTAGTAATTGATCCCACCAAATAACACCAATGCTGTTTCATCCCCATGCTTTTCAATTGTCGAAATAATATCTTCTGTTCGCAAAGTATACTCACCATTTCGGGGAGCCACTTCAATAATTGCAGTGGATGGATCAAATCCTTTATTTCTTATATGTGTTTCAAAAGCATATTGGTCGCTTGGAAAAGCTTTTGCCTCACAGATTATTTTGTATCGTTTTGCATCGGGATTATAAAAACTTACCAGCATCAGGTGAAGATTGACTGTGAGTTGATTCATCGCAACGACTTCATTTGGCAGGGCACCAACAATTTTCGACAAAGGATGAGCTAACTTTTCGTGATAATCCATCCATGGTTCCTTGGCGTGAAAAAATGATTCAACTCCCAATGAAGCCCAGTCAGAAAGTATTTGTTGTATATGATCGTTAGCTGATTTTGGTTGCAGGCCTAATGAGTTCCCTAAAAAATAGATTTTCCGTTTACCATCAGCTTCAGGAATAATGAATTTATCTCTAAAATCCTTTAATGGATCGACGGCATCTAATTCTTTTGCAAAAGATAACCTGGTTTCAAATTTCATATATTCAAACCTAAGAAAAATGCAGTAATTTTCTTTTATTAATAAGGAGGCTATGATAAAAACATTTGGTCTCACTCATATTGCACTTCCTGTAAAAGATGTAAAACGGTCTTCGGCTTTCTATCAAAAAATTTTTGGCGTAAAAGAAATGTATTGTTACCCTGATTTTATTCAGGTGCAAACACCCGGAAGTAAAGACATAATCGTTTTTGAAAAGCAAAAGAAAAAAACAGCCGATAAAAAAAAGGAATTTCATTTCGGTTTCAGATTACCAAAACCTACCGATCTAAACCCTATTATTAAGAAAATAAAACAAGCTGGTGGAAAGATCAAAGAAACCGGTGAGTTTGTTCCTGGCGAGCCGTATGTTTTCTTTTATGATCCGGATGGTTATGAAATAGAAATTTGGTTTGAGAAAATTCCAGTTTCTTTAAAGTCATTCAATTAACTATTTAACCAGATTCGGATAATCAGTAATGATCCCATCCACTCCCATCTTCTTCAGTTTCTTTATCTGCTTTTTATCATTCACGGTCCATGGAACGATCTTCATATCCTTATCATGACACTGTTTTACCAACTTCTCATCCACTAAAGTTTGATTAGGGCTATAATATTCCGGAGTATATCCAAGTTTATTCAATTGGCCATCAAAATCATTCACATCCGAATCTTCGATCAGCATCGATGTTTTTATTGATGGATATTTTTCATGAATATATTTTAATGATCGGGAATCGAATGACTGAATAATAATCCTGTCTTCTATTTTCTTTTCTTTGATCACTGCCATTAATAATTCAGCAAATTCTGAAGGCACAGGATGAAACCGGTTATCGCCTGCGGGCAAACTTTTTGTTTCAATATTATATTTAACCTTGGGCAAATTCTTTTTTACGAGATATGCTTCAACGCTGTCTATTAGATCATTCAGCAATGGCTTTACTGCTTTCATTTTTTGCTGTTTCGGAAAACGCGGATTCGGTTTCATTCCTACATCGTATTTCAAGACTTCATCGTAACTCATTTGGTAAATATTAAGTTGCATCGCTTCAGCTGGTTTGACAAATGACCCATCCGGCTTTGTTGTGATATCTGCTCCTAACCATGGTTCATGTGATACAACAACTTTATTATCCTTTGTGATAACTACATCCATTTCTAAAGTAGTCACGCCAAGATCGATCGCTTTCAGCATGGCGGGTATCGTATTTTCCGGCATCAGGCCACGACAACCCCGATGACCTTCCACGTCAAAAGCCTGCTTTTGAAAATTCCCTTCATTAATAAACCCCATAAAGAAGAAAAGAATAATAAGTGATAAAAAGTATTTCATTTACCAAATAATTGATGTTGTCTTTTTTTCATCTCCTCAGCAATAAATTTACCATCGCCTCCCTGTTCATTTAGTTTCTCCATAATATTATGAAAGCTCTTTTCATTACGATTCTGGCTTAATTTAAAAACATTGTCTATTGATACCACTTCCACTTCAAACGCAACAATAGCTTTCATTAATGGTTCTGTGTACTCAGACGTTAAGTTATCGAATACAGTTGTAGATGCAACATTATTATTTTCGTAATGAAGTGTCAATCGCTTAAGAATTGCTATAAGATCTTCTTTATTTCCAAACCTGATAGATCCCTTGGCATGCACACTCATATAATTCCATGTGCTTGCCTGGTGAGGATCATCATACCAGGTGGCGCTTACATAAACATGTGGGCTTGTGAACACAGCGAGCACATTCGGATTTTTTTCAAATGCTTTGTGATGATCATTGTTTCTCATGATGTGGCCGGTAAGAAATAATTTACCATCCTTTTCATCTATAAAAACAGGCACTTGTGTTGCAACGGGTTTGTTTTCTTCATTGACCCCTGTTAGAAAAACAAAAGGATGCTTACGCATAAACTCAAGCACCACTTCCTGGTCTCCTTCTTTAAAATAAGGTAAGTTATACATGAAGCGAATTTAGTATTTACCATTCATTATTGTCCCGATGATAAAACCTATTCGCCAAAAAAGATCTATGCAGCCTATGGATGAAAATATTATTATTGATTGACAAATTCGAGTGGCGTTGTTTTGGGCATTTGTGCATTACGCATTGCAATGCTCCTTACAGCATGTGCTGTAAAATCCTCAAAAGCTTTTTTTGTAATTGCATCATCACTCATCATGATTGGTACACCCTGATCACCGCCTTCACGTATGCTTTGCACCAATGGTATTTGACCAAGAAATGGAAGATCATATTCTTCCGCCAATCTTCTTCCACCTTCTTTTCCAAAAATGTAATATTTATTATTTGGCAACTCTGCCGGTGTGAAGTAACTCATATTTTCAACCAAGCCAATGATCGGAACATTCACTTGTGCCTGGCCAAACATTGCAATTCCTTTTTTCGCATCTGCTAATGCTACGTCCTGCGGCGTTGTAACGATCACAACTCCTGTTACAGGTACTGTTTGTACCAATGTTAAATGAATATCTCCTGTGCCCGGTGGCATATCTACAACCAGGTAATCCAATTCACCCCAATATACATCTGTTACAAATTGACGAATGGCGCTGCTTGCCATAGGACCACGCCACACTACTGCATTTTTTTCATCAACTAAAAGTCCAATACTCATTAGCTTTATTCCAAAACGTTCAAGCGGTACGATCATTCCTTTATCACCTCCTACATCCATCATCATTGGTCTTTCTCCCCGAACTCCAAACATGATCGGCACACTGGGTCCATAAATATCTGCATCCATCAAACCAACTTTTGCACCCCCTTGCGATAATGCGAGAGCAAGGTTTGCTGCCACAGTTGATTTACCAACACCTCCTTTACCACTTACTACAGCAATAATATTTTTTACTTTAGGCAATACAGTACCCGGGTCGGTTCTTTTTGTTGTTGTGTTTGATGTGAAATTTACTTTTACGTTTGCTTCTTTGTTCACTAAGATCTTGATCGCATTCACACAGGCATTGCTGATCATATCTTTCATCGGGCAGGCCGGTGTAGTTAATACTACAGTAAACGATACATCATTTCCTTTGATCTCAATATCCTTAATCATATTTAGCGTTACAAGGTCTTTTCCAAGATCAGGTTCCTGCACATTACTCAGCGCTTCAAGAATTTTTTCAGTAGTCATTTACAAGTATTTGTTAAAAGTATTTCGAACCCACAAAGTTAGCCATTAAACGGTCGAATTTGTTTTACGAAATCAGCAACTTGTCGTTATTTTTGGCGCGGTGAAGAAAATTGTACAATACCTCATTTTACTACTGTTTTTTATTCCCGCAACATCAAAAGCGCAGTTTGAAAACGTTCGTGATTCCGTTGTGCAACTTTATGGCGTAGTGATGACTGCCGATAGCCTTGTTGGTATTCCCGCTGTAAGTGTCGTAATAAGAGGACAGAATCGCGGAACCATCACAAATAACCAGGGAGTTTTTTCAATCGTAGTGCTTAAAGGGGATGTAGTTGAGTTTACCCATATCAGTTATAAACCAAAAGTTGTTCCAAAAGAACTAGAAGGTAATCAATGGAGCGTTGTGCAATTAATGATCGCTGATACGGTTTATCTTCCCGCAACGATCATTCGGCCGAGGCCCAGTGCTGCACAGTTTGCCCGTGATTTTGCAAATACAAAGATCCCCGATGATGATTACGAGACGGCCAGAAAAAATACATCAGTTGCAAAACGAAGAGCATTGGCACAAGGTATGCCTGCTGATGGCCGCGAGGCTTCCAACATACAATTGAAAAATGTTGCGACAAAAGCTTATTACGCTGGAGGACTTCCTCCACAAAATATTTTTAACCCCGCTGCATGGATGGAATTTATCGAAGCCTGGAAACGGGGAGATTACAAGAAGAAGAAAAATACGGACTAGGTCTTCTTAATTTTTATAAATGTCTCAGGGAATAATGTAGCCAGCTTTTGTAATTCTTATCATCGTCCCTTGCGACGCTCCTTTGATCTTCCTTTTCTCTATTCAACAGTATCTCCCGGCGATCACAACGGACTTGCGATGTAACGTTGCAAACGTTGCTCTGCGCTATTTGCGTGAAATTTTTCTTCTACCTATAAAATTTATACTTTTAATTAAATCAGCTATATGAAAAATATTTCTGTTATCGGAGCCGGCACAATGGGCAATGGCATTGCCCATGTATTTGCACAAAATGGTTTTAAAGTTTCAATTGTTGATGTCTCACTTACGCAGTTGGACAGGGCTATTGTCAATATCGGTAAGAACTTCGACAGGCAAATTGCAAAAGGGGCTGCAACAGAAGAGCAGAAAAAAAATGCACTGGCAAATATTTCAATTTTCAGCAAAATAAATGATGGAGTAAAAGATGCAGATCTTGTTGTAGAAGCCGCAACCGAGAATACTGAACTTAAATTAAAAATCTTCGAAGAGATTGACAAGTTTGCGCCAAAACAAACGATACTTGCGAGTAATACTTCCTCGATCTCGATAACCAAGATCGCAAATGCAACAGGCCGTGCTGATAAAGTGATCGGAATGCATTTTATGAATCCTGTTCCGGTAATGAAGCTGGTTGAAGTGATCAATGGCTATTCTACAAGTAAAGAAGTAACAAATACAATTGTTGAATTAAGTAAACAGCTTGGTAAAACGCCCTGTGTCGTAAATGATTATCCCGGCTTTATTGCCAATCGTATTTTACTACCAATGATCAACGAAGCAATTTATAGTTTATACGAAGGTGTAGCAGGCGTGGAAGAAATTGATACGGTAATGAAACTCGGAATGACCCATCCAATGGGTCCTTTACAACTTGCCGACTTTATTGGCCTGGATGTTTGTCTTTCTATTTTAAATGTATTGCATGATGGTTTCGGCAACCCTAAATATGCACCATGTCCCTTGCTTGTTAATATGGTAACTGCCGGCAAACTTGGTAGTAAAAGCGGTGAAGGGTTTTATATCTATAGTGCCGGGAACAAAGAATTAGTGGTAAGTGCAAGGTTTAAATAGTATATAAAAAATGAAATTTTTCCACCTTTAAGCTTCTCTAAAAGAAGAATAACTATTTTGTAATCAGGCACTTATTTTGCTGTATGTTACGTCTATAATGAATCTACAAGAACCAACCATGAACAAAGCCGAAAAACTTCAACAGCTTCATGACAAAATGATAGCTGAGATTCAAGATTATGCGATCATTCTTCTTGATCTTGATGGCACAATTCTTACCTGGAATAAAGGAGCACAAACCATAAAAGGTTATAAGGAAAGTGAAATTTTGGGGCAAAATTTTCGCATTTTCTATTTACCAAGAGACCGTGAAGAAAAGCTTCCTGAAAAACTAATTGATCTCGCCGTCAAAGAAGGCCGGGCCCGGCATATTGGAAGAAGAGTTAGAAAAGACGGAACAACCTTTTGGGGCAGCATTCTTATCACTGCTTTGCATGATGAAGATGGAGAAGTAATTGGCTTTACCAAGCTCACAAAAGAGCTGGGCGAAAATGAAATTGATTAGAACTATTCTGCAAATATTTCTTCTTACATAAAAAATCCCCCGAAACATCGAGGGATAACAAATCATGAACCATTAACCAAAATTATTAGTTATTGTCTTGGAGGACCACCGCGGCCACGCAATGTTGGCTCGATCTGTTCTTTCCAAATTTTGAACTTATCATCTCCAAGAATGGGTTTTACTTTTGCATCAAGAGCTTCTGTAAAAGGTTTCATCTTTTCCTGCATAGCTGTGCGCATAGCGTCACGATCGCCACCAGCATTTGCCATTGCCTCCTCACGAACTTTATCCTGCGCCTTATAATAATCCAAATATGCCGCATCCATTTCCTTCGCCTTTGCCTCATCAAGCTTAAATGCGCTGTCAGCTTTAAAATGAACTCGTTTTACTCTTTCTTCAGGTGGTGGCATCTGGAAACCACCTTGTGCGAAAGTGGATACACTGCCTGTAAGCATAACAACAGCTAAAGCAATAATCGTTTTTTTCATTTGTATGTTTTTGTTTATTTAAAAATTAAAGTGAACTCAGGAATCTTTTTTATTTTCTTTTTTATCAGATGGTCTGCGTGGTCCGTTATTACTGATAATTCTTTTTACGATCTGTTTTATAAACGAATCCATTTTAGGTTTTTGTTCTTCGTTACACAATGCTTTTATTGATTGGAAATAATGAAATGTGCTGATATCAAGTTCCATTTGCTTCTCCCCGATCTTTGAAGCATAAGAATTCAAAACAGAATCATTAACACCTTGTTGATATATAAGTGAGAAAAAATCTTCTTTAGATTTTGTAAGCTGTTTAAATAAGGGTCTCATATTCCGGAACTGCTGTGAACGAAGCGAATCATAGGCAACAGCTTGTTCATCGTTCAATCCTACTTCATCCTTTACTTTCTGTATTGCCATGTCATGCATTTCTTTTTCAGATGGCTTTGGCGGATGAGTAGGTTTATTAAAAACAAAATAATACAAGAGCCCGATATTGGCCACCAGCAAAACACTTGTGATAAGTAAGAGTATTCTGTTATTTCTTATATAGCTCATTCGTTAGTCAGATTTTCGTAATCGTAATTATCTACCGAAGCCACTACATTATATTCATTTGCCAATTCAGAAACATTAGCACTATCGCTAATAGCATTATTAGAATTAGATCCCAAAAGAGCCCAGCCATTCACTGCCATTACCAGCAACACGATCGCCATTGCTATAGCCGGTTTGCTGATAAAAGAAAAAGTTCTCTCCCACACACTATCTTTTTTAGCCATCCTGGCTTGAATGCGGGTAAAAAGAAAAGGATTCGCTTCGGCTCTTTTTACGCCTTCAAAGCTTTGGAGCGTTTGCTCGATCTCCTGTTGTATTTTTTCTTTTGATGTCATTTGACTGCTAATTTGACGATTTATAAGATAGATTCCTTCTACTTGTAATGCTTATTATAATACTCCTCAAGCTCTTTCCTAAGGTTCTGATTTGCACGGCTCATCAACGACTCCACTGCTGATACTGTGGTATTTAACACTTCGCTTACATCACGATAACTAAGCCCCTCCAGTTTATGCAACGTATAAGCGGTCTTCTGATTTTCCGGCAAACTTTCAATCGCTTTAAAAAGAACTGCGGCCCTTTCCTTATTATCCAGGCTAATACCCGGGTGATGAAAATCTGGAATCGTATCCTTTTCATCACTTCCACCACCTAATGATTGCAAAAAGCCAAACCTCTTCTTTCTTTTTTTACTCCGTAAATGATCCAGAGCTGTGGTCGTTGCTATCCGGTAAAGCCAGGTCGAAAATTTTGAATCGCCTTTAAACGTACTGATCTTTTCAAACACTTTTATAAAAACATCCTGCGCCAGGTCTTCAGCTTCGGTCTCATTTTGTACGATCCCAAGGATCGTATTATAAACCATGTCCTTCCACTGCTCTACAATAGTTTTGAACGCAGTTTCATCTCCCTCTTTCAGTTGCTCTATTAATTCCGTTTCGTTGATCAAGGCTGGTCATTGGTTTTCGGATTTCAATTTAGGGAACTAATTTCTTCTGAAAAAATCTCCCTGGTTCTGGTTAAAATTTGGTCTTGCAGGCGCCTTTCCAAAATTCTTAAGGTTATAAGTAAACGTAAGCATAAAATACTGCTTCAATACCATAGTCGTTACATCTTCAAAGTAAGTTTCTGTTACGTTTCTTGAAATGCTTTGGTTCTGATCCAGGAGGTCAAATACAGAAAGACGTATCTCGCCTTTTTGACCTTTCAATATTTTTTTTGCTATCGCCATATTCCACAACCAATAGCTTTGATTAAATCCATCGCTTAACCCTGAATAAATTTGATTGCTAAGGTCTGTGTTAAATAACCATCCATTCTTACTAAGGAGATTAAGCTTTGCTGTAGTTGTATGGGAGAAATATTTATTATCCGCATCTGGCTGCAAAGTATTCTTAGCGTTATTAAAACTACCATTGTAAGAAATGGTATAATCAACATACTGGCTGATATTACTAGCCAATACAACACCTGCATTATAATTATAAGAAGTAGTAACTCCGTTTTCATTATTTATAAGGCCAGGAGTTCTGTTTGCTACAAACCCTGTATTAATGCTAATATTTGTTTTCATAAACTTTAATGGCTGTGCGTATGTAACAAATACGTTGAAGTTCCGCTGACCATCCAGGTTTATTGGTTTAGTTAATTGGGAACCTCTATACAATGTAACTGAAGGTGTAAGTACTGAATCTTTTGATGCGGTATAAGTTGCAGTAGCTACATAATTGTCAGTAAGCGATCCAAAAAAGTTTACGAACAAACTTTGACTTTTCTTAGTGTCGGTAAATTGGTAACGGCCACCGATTCTATGACCATAGGATTGATCAAGATCCGGATTACCAGTTGTGATCAACAGTGGATTGGAGTTATTGATAACATCCTGCAACTGGTTTACAGAAGGAGGATTTGTATTAGCTCTGTAAAAGAGCCTGATGTTCTCTTTCTTAGATAATGGCAGATTGACCTGTAAGTTGGGTAAAATATTAGTAAATGTTCTTTTTACATTAGTTACATAAGGATATTCCTGGTCGCTTTCAAGAGTGGCTGACTGAAAATCGAGTCCGAAAGAAATTTGTTTGTTACGATCTCCTTTGCGAAAACTGATTCCTCCTCTTTGTGTGAGGTAAGTGTTTTCAAACACATTGGATAAACTGGTGTCAAGCTCAGAATATTTCGCGGTCGCATTTTCAAAACTATATGCTTTCTTTTTTGAATCATTAAAGTTGTAAGATGGATTATAACGGAATTCAAGTATCGCTCCTTTTTTTCCGATAGGTTCTGTGTAATTCAAACTACCTGAAAGCTGATAACCCTTAGTGATCTGATCATTAAATTGTCGAGTTGTATCTTTTACAATAAAAGGACCTTTATAATACAAACTATAAGCATCCGTGTATGATTCACCATCCTGGTTATTGATACCCATGTTGAAATTAGCCGAGAATGTTCTACCTCTTTTCTTGAAAGAATGCCTGTAAAGAATATTATTATTAAAGTTAACACCAAGTCTTTCTGCCCTGTTTGCATTTAAAGTTTGGCTGAGGGTGTCATCTTCATTTGTGAACATCAATCCTTTTGTCAAGCTATTACTGTTATACTCCTGGATACTAATCGAAGGAGAGATAAGGATTGAATTAGATGAATCAAGTTTCCAATCGAACCTGAAGTTGGCCCTGTGATTATAATTGTTACTTCCTGAAGCTGCATCCTGGTCATAAAATTGTGTGGTATCTCCTATTGGAAAATATTCTCTTGCAATTTTTTCACTGTTTTCTGTTTTCCTGTTATTATAAAAATAACTACCACTTACATCAAGATTCTTTCCCCACTTATCATTGTAATTAATACCTATTGCATTTGTTTTGCTAATTCCCGACTGCTGGCCCACTAAGAAACCACCACCGCCGCCGCCACCAAAGTTGTTACCACCACCAAATCCGCCGCCGCCTTGTCTGCCACCACCCTGGGCTCTGAAATTACCACCGCCAAATCCACCACCACCGCTGCTTGTTACACCCAAAAGGTCTACTTCCGCAAAATTTTGCTGGTTCACGTCATTTGTCAAAGCAACTATTGAAACTCTTGAATTCTTTTTAAAATAACTCATATTACCGCCGGCGAGATAATGATTGTCTGTACCATAGCCTGCAAAAAATCTCCCGAACTGGCCATTGCGCATATTGGGTTTTGTAACGATGTTGATAGACTTGGCTGCACTTCCATCGTCAACACCAGTAAACTGCGCCTGGTCACTCATGCGATCGAATACCTGTATCTTATCAACTATTTCAGCTGGTAAATTGCGAAGCGTGGCAGTTGCATCATCTCCAAAAAAATCTCTTCCATCAACGGTCACTTTTCTAACCTGCTCGCCTCCTACTTTTACTACTCCATTTTCAACAGTAATGCCTGGTGCTTTTTTTATAAGGTCTTCTGAATTTGCATCAGGATTTACTTTTAACTGTCCTGCACTTATCTCAGTTGTATCAGCTTTTTGTTTTGTTAACGGCGGTGTACTTACTACAGTAACGCCTCCTAATGTCTTTGCTTCCCTGTTGACATCAATATCATCAAGTTTTTTAGTAGCATTCTCCCAAACGATCTCTCTCTTCGTTAGCTCATATCCCAAAAATGATATCACAAGATTATACCTGCCTGTATCAACCAGGTTATTAAACTCAAAAGTTCCTGTTTTATCAGAAACCACAGTTACGGAATCTTTGCCGCGAACCATCTTTACAGTGGCGCCTGAAAGCGGCTGCTTATTTTCAGCATCGCGAAGAGTACCGGTAAGAACAGGGGTTTGTGAAAAAGATGTGAGAGCAAGGCCAAGCAAAACGATCGATAACAGACTGACTTTCATTGTAAAGTTTTAATTCAAGGGTTTAGACGCCCCATTTAAATCTAACCTTCGCAAAACCATGCCTGAATAATGGATATTCTAAGCCTTTGTTTAATAGCAAAAAATGGTGGAAATTTTATACCTAAACCGCTACCGATGGCTACTCCCAAACAACGGCACCCGGCTTATCATACCATGCCGGGTATTTTGGTAAATGAATTTTTTCGATCTCATTTCTTTTTACTTTCAAAGAAGGGGTGATCATATTATTGGCGATCGTCCAATTTTCTTTCATGATCACCATCTTTTCTATTTTTTCAAATTTTTCCAGAGAAGGATTTATTAAACTCAAACTTTCAGTAAGATCTTTTATCAATTCACCTTTTGTTTTCTTTTTTCCTGTATCCGAAAGACAAACAAGAACCATCGGTTGCGGAACTCCTGTACCAACAATACATGCATGCTCAATATCAGTATTAGAAAGCAATTTTACTTCGATCGGCGCAGGAGATATATATTTCCCTTTATCAGTTTTAAATTGATCTTTTACACGACCTGTTATTTTCAAAAATCCATCCCCGTCATATTCACCCATGTCGCCGGTCTTTAAAAAATTATCTTCGTCAAAAGTATCTGCTGTCATTTGCGGCTCTTTATAATAGCCTTTCATATTCCCTTCGCTCTTTACCCGAATTTCACCATCATCCGCAATCTTGACCTGCACACCTGGCAATACTTTTCCAACAGTCCCAAATTTATTTGCCTTCGGCCCGCAGAAATGTGAATACACGCAATCTTCGGTCATGCCATAGGCCTGGTAAATAATGATGCCGATCTTTTCATACCATTGTTGTAATTCGATCGAGATCGGTGCCGCTGCACTATAAAAATGTGAAACTCTTGAAAACCCCATTTTTTTCTTTAAACTTTTTTTGAAAAAAGAATTAACAAGAGGAATTGAAAGGATGATATCGAGTTTACGTTGAGAGACTTTTGATAAAATGCCTTCTCTCATTTTTTGCCAGATCCGCGGCACAGCAAAAAATATACTGGGTTGTATTTCGAAAAGATTTTTTGAAAATTTTTCCAGGGATTCAGCAAATGAAATTGTACCACAAGTAAATAAAGCATTCATTTCAACACCTACTTTTTCTGCTATGTGACTAAGCGGCAAATAAGAGATCATTCCAGGTTGATGTGGTAATTCTAATTGCGGAATGGCTACAGTAATAACCGCACTAAACGCATCTGCCGCATGCATTACTCCTTTACTTTTTCCTGTGGTACCTGAGGTATAAATAATGGTCAATACATCCTCTTTCTTCCATGAATAAATATTACTCAGCGGTTCGTTCTCTGTGATCAACTCTTCGATAGAATGCTTTTCTTTTATTCCATAAGCAGTAACACTGATACGGATCATATTTGCAGGAATTCCATTTGACTGCGATCTGAAATCATCCAGCTTACCAATGACAATTGCTTTTGCCTCGCTATGAATCAAGATCGGTTCAATAGCCGTGGCAGATAATGTTGGATAAATTGGAATGGAGATACAACCAGCCATCATGATGGCGATATCAGCGATTATCCACTCAGCGCAGTTTTTTGAAAGTATAGCAATATGATCTCCTTCTTTCAATCCTAATGAATAAAAACCTTGCGCAATTCTTTTTGCGTCATTGTCAGCCTGAGCCCAGGTCCAGGTTTTCCAAACTCCATTGATCGGCTGTCGGAGAAATATTCTGTCCGGGTTTTCTTTTTCCCATTTTAAAAACTGTTCCAGTGGTAGTGGCATGCAAATCGTTTTAAAAAACTAATCTATAATAATATTTGTAAAATACCGCTTACTGCAATCATTTCATAAAAACTTTTTTGAAATTGGATTCACTTAACTTTAGTACCCAAAACTACAATCACATGAAACGTTTCGTTTTTCTCATACTCACCATTCTCTATTCACTGTTCACTTTCTCACAAGCAACACAAAAACCGCCATTGCATGGAAAGAATTGGATGGCAATAACTGGTAAACCATTAGCAGCAACTGCCGGCGCCATCACTTTTCAAAAAGGTGGTAATGCAGTTGATGCCGCTTGTTCAATGCTTGCTGCAACATGTACCATGTGGGATGTATTGAGCTGGGGTGGCGAAACGCAAGCACTTATTTATAATCCAAAAACGAAAAAGGTTATTGCAATAAATGCATTGGGTGTGGCACCAACTGGTGCAACTCCTGAATTTTATAAAAGTAAAGGATACGATTTTCCTCCGGAGTATGGCCCGTTATCAGCCGTTACTCCCGGTACAGTGGGTGGTTTATGTCTTATGCTTGCCAATTATGGAACGATGAGTTTGAAAGAAGTATTAGAACCAGCGATGCAATTGGCAGCAGGTTACCCAATAGATGCACAAACTGCAAACTCAATGGAATCCGAAAGAAATAAAAGATGGTTGAAACAATGGCCATACAGCACAGCGGTATTCTATCCACGTCTTGGAGGAAAAAGAGAAGCACCGGAACCCGGAGAAATATTTGTACAAAAAGATCTGTTAGAAACATTGACAAGAATGGTTGAAGCCGAACAAAATGCATTGAAAAAAAAGAAATCCCGCAAAGATGCGATCATGGCTGCGTATGATCGTTTTTATAAAGGTGATATAGCAAAAGAATTTGTACGTGGTTGCCAGGAACAAGGCGGATTGATAACAATGGAAGATCTTGCAAAATGGAAACCGATCGAAGAGGAACCAATGAAAGTAAATTATAAAGGTATTGATGTGTACAAACTGCAGCAATGGACACAGGGACCAGTTCTTTTACAATCACTGAACATATTGGAAAATTTTGATCTGAAAGCAATGGGCTACAACAGTTCAAAATATATTCATACGATCTATCAAACAATGAACCTCACTTTTGCTGATCGTGATTTTTATTATGGTGATCCTTATTTCGCACCTGAAGAACCAATGAAAGGATTGCTAAGTAAAGAATATGCAAAGCAAAGAGCGGCACAGATCAAATGGGATATGAATGATCCGAATATCGGACCAGGCGATCCCTATCCTTTCGAAGGAAAAACAAATCCATATCTCGATATGTTGAAACAAAGAGCAACATCAGGTGAAGGCAATAGAAATTTTGTTCCTGCACATGACTCCACAATTTCGTTTAACGATCCATTGTATATGGAAAGAATGTGGATGGGAACAACATCAGTTGAAGCTGCAGATAAAGATGGTTGGGTTGTATCAATTACTCCAAGCGGTGGTTGGTTGCCAGCTTGTATTGCAGGTCGCACAGGTGTAGGCATGAGTCAGCGATTTCAAAGTTTTGTTTTAGATAAAAAGGATAACCCTTTCAATGTTGTTGAACCCGGTAAAAGACCAAGAGTAACATTGACGCCAACATTGGCTATGAAAGATGGAAAACCGTACATGAGTTTTGCTGTGCAAGGTGGCGATACACAGGATCAAAATTTATTACAATGCTTTTTGAATGTTGTAGAATTCGGAATGACAATTCAACAGGCATGTGAAGCAGCTAATATAAATTCAAATCAATTATGGTTATCACTCGGTGGAACCAAAACCGATGATCGTAAACCAAGAGCCGGAGAAATTTTAGTAAACAATGCAACACCCGAAGCTGTAAGAAATGAATTGAAGAAAATGGGATATAAAGTACAAACCGGTAACAGAACGAGCGGTCCTATCAATGCTATTTATTTTGATTGGAAGCATGGAAGTTTTTGGGGTGGAAGTTCTAATAATGGAGAAGATTATGGGATTGGATGGTAAACTCCTTGTCCCCCTAAAGGGGCGACTTAGATCGAAAAGTTTTTCTTGCCTGGAATTATAATAAAGGTCTGAGAATATGAAAACAATATTTGATACTGCAACACGCAATGAAATAATAGAAAGAATTAATTCTTTGAGTGAAAATAGCAAACCTATTTGGGGTAAGATGAATATATATCAAATGACCAAACACTGCACCATTTGGAACGAGTGGGTTTTAGGCAAGGAAAATTTTGTTTACAAGCAAAAGTTCTTAGGAAAAATATTTGGCAAGATGGCATTAAAGAGTAATACAAAGGACGACAAGCCTATAAATAAAAAAATGCCTGCTGGAAAAGCATTTACAGTAAAAGAAATGCAAGGCGATTTGAAAACTCAAAAATCAATATGGACAGAACAAATTAAAGCCTACGAAAATTTTTCAAATGATAATTTCGTTCACGATTTTTTCGGAAAAATGACCAGAGAGCAAATCGGCATTTTTTCATATAAGCATAATGACCACCATTTAAGACAATTTGGGGTATAATAACAACAGAAAACAAATAAATGGATAAACAATTCAAACCAACAGGATACAATTCTGCCTCGCCTTATTTCATTGTTAATGGAGCTCAAAAACTTATTAACCTTTTAAAATCCATATTTAACGCTAAAGAATTAAGACGTTATGATATGCCCGATGGTTCCATCATGCACGCTGAAATTCAAATTGACGATTCAGTAATTATGCTTGGCGACTCGTCAGACAAATTTCCACCCGTTCCGATAGTGATGCACGTTTACGTTTCAAATGTTGACGAAATTTTTCAAAAGGCAATTAACTCAGGTTGTGAAATTGTAGAACAACCAAAACAAAGTGACGGAGATCCTGACAGACGGGCAACTTTTAAAGACTTTGCGGGAAATATGTGGTCAATTGGTACTCAATTATAAAACAAAGGAGAATGGAAAGTAAAATATTGGAACAAATAGAGATTGATTGGAACAAATCAATTGAATTAAACGATGTAGTTTCAATGGCAAAATACATGGCAGACGAGTGGGTAATTTTTTCAGGAGATGGCAATATAACCACCAAACAGATGTTTTTGCAATTTGTGAAGAGTGGTGATTTAGTTCACACTCAAATGGATTTTGAAATATTAAGCGTTAAAATATTTAGAAATGCGGGTATTGTAATGCAAAAAGGTACAAGTTCAGGAAATTGGCAAGGACAATCTTTCAGTAACTATGAAATAGCCTCGACCGTTTTTATTCAAGAAAATGACAAATGGCAGGCTGTTCAGACAATGATTGCACCAGCAACTAAATAAAAAAAGTACAATCGGACAAAAAACAACGAACCGCTAACATCGGTTTTGTGCAAGCTTTATCAAATATGAGATTATGGTCTATTCATCCAAAATATCTGGACGCAAAAGGACTTGTCGCCTTATGGCGGGAAACACTTTTGGCTAAACACGTTTTGGAAGGAAAAACAAAAGGGTATAAAAATCATCCTCAACTTAATAGATTTAAGAAATCTAAAAAACCTCTTGATTCCATTAATAGTTATTTAGCAGTTATTCATCAGGAAGCACTGAGCAGACAATATAATTTTGATAAACAAAAAGTAGATTGGAGCTTTCTTCCTACTTCCTTACCGGTCACAAAAGGGCAATTACAATATGAATCAGTTCATTTTCTTAGTAAGATCAAAATAAGAGATCCAAAAAGATATAATGAATTAAAGACTTTATTGTCTTTTGATCCACACCCACTATTTGATCTCATTGATGGCGATACTGAGGACTGGGAAATAATTACTTCTCGTAGCTAAGCCAACAACCGAAGCTTTATTAACTTCGATTGTTGGTATGCCACACCAACAACGGCTTACTGTTGTGATTCACTTTAAAGCGACAGACCCATGGATAACATTGAATTGAAATTCGAAAAGATCAACTATGTTTTTCCAATGATTTTTGTTGAAGGAACAAATAATAAACCATTTTTATTTGGGACAGAGAGTGATCCACAGTAAATTTCTATTAAAGATTTTTTCATTTCTAAATTTACAGTTACACAAATACTTTATGAACATATAACGGGTTATAACCCGGCTAACAATAAAGGGAAAGATATACCAGTAGAATGTATATCGTATGATGATATAGTAATGGAAAACGGTTTTTTATCAAAAATAAAATCGAGTAATGTTGTGGGAAAAATAACCAGGCAACTCGAAAGTACTTCATTACAATTTCGGTTACCTTCTGAAACAGAATGGGAATATGCTGCAAAAGGCGGAATACATTGGGCAAACAACTTTATTTACAGCGGTAGCAACAATATTGATGAAGTGGCATGGTATAAAGATAATAGTATTGACGAGAGTGAGCCTGTAGGTCAAAAAAAACCAAATCAATTGGGGATACATGATATGAGTGGTAATATTTGGGAATGGTGTGAAGACTATTTTAATGAGGATACAAATAAGATACCGAAAGACGGAAGCCCCAGCTTTGAAAAAAGCTCTGAACGTGTGCTTCGTGGCGGATGCTTTCACAATTGGGCCATACATTGTACAACAACAAAGCGTTACCACATCATGCCAGAATACAAAGATCCATGTATTGGCTTTCGTTTAGTGTTGTCATTGTAGCATTATCTCTGTTGCATTCAATCACTATAAAAATAAAAAACCATGAGAATAGTACAAGTGGTTTCAAAGCCCGATCATGACAATCTTATTTCTTTAATTAAGAAAAAAGAGATCGAATTGAGACGAAACAAGCGGGGCACGTTGCACCCGATAAAACCGAATCGCTGGAAACATGTAACCTATAAAGGCTTTATTGATTTTTATAAAGCAAATAAAGATATTTCGATCTTCGAGTTGAAACAGAAATCAACCGAAAGTAATGATTGGCAGCTTCTGCATTCATTCCTTGGTTTCCTGGACAGGCACTTTCATAAAGACATAGAATCAATAACCATACTATATCGTGATTAACCTTTTTATATTAATAACAGGTATGAAATTTGAATCATTTTCTAAAAAAGAATAACTTCAAATTAAAAAGTAGTGTTATGAAAGAAATAAAAAACAAACAACATATACTATTGACAGGTTGCTTTTTAATATTAGTTCTTTTTACCGCCAGTTCATTCGTCAGGTCAATCCCCTCCCCTGCTACCCAGGACGAAATAGCACAGGCGATCAATAATGACAGATGGGATTTTACAGCTGAGTATGCTCAGCCTCTTTCCGGACAAAAAAGATATCTCACCGGTAGTTATTATGTGCAATGCCGTAAGGATACATTAATTGTTGCATTGCCCTATTATGGCAGGCTCAATTCTACTGCCGGAGCCAGCAACCAGGACCCGCTAGATTTTAAATCCACAGATTTCAAAATTACCAAGGAGAAGAGAAAAAAGGGCGGTTGGTTTGTGACCATCAAACCATCCAATTCCGAAGTTCAATCCATGAACTTTACTTTTTTTGATAATGGTACGGCACAGGCAAACTTTACAATGACGAATCGGAGTGCAATCGACTTTTCGGGAAAGATAGCAGCAGTTAAATGATTGTTGGATTAAACAAAACTTGAATTATTACTGGTTGTACATAAATTCGCTGTATGACCAAAACCCGCCTCGAAGCATTCAGTGATGCAGTCATAGCGATCATCATCACCATCATGGTGCTGGAATTAAAAGTGCCACACGATACAAGTTTTGAAGCATTGATGAAATTATGGCCTGTATTTCTGAGTTATGCCGTTAGCTTTCTCATGTTAGGTATTTATTGGGGAAATCATCATCATCTTGTACATACTATTAAAGAAGTAAGAGGTGGTATCATATGGGCAAATCTTCATTTACTTTTCTGGCTCTCCCTTATTCCATTTGCTACTGCCTGGATGGGAGAAAATCATTTTGAGAAAAATACAGTTGCTGCTTATGCGTTATTAGCAGACCTCTGCGGCATCGCTTATTATATTCTATTAATGGTAATTAAAGATTGTAATCATGACAATACCGCTTTACTTGAAGTGCTGAGAAAGCAATCGAAAAAAGGAATACTATCCTGCATAATTTATACTGCAGCCATCGGCCTGTCATTTATTAGTGCAACAATTGGAGTGATCCTTATTACTCTTGTTGCTATCATGTGGCTGATCCCTGATAGAAATATTGAAAGGTCGCTGAAAGAATGATCTATTATTGGAGACCCTTTACATAATTATAGATAGCATCCTGTGAAGCATGCGGGTTATTATTTACTGCAAGTATTTTCTCATTCGATAGATCTGCCCTAAACAACACTGCTTTTTTTGTATCATTTAACTGCAATTGCAGGATATCGCTGATCTCTTTCTTTAATTTTTCATCATAGATCGGGAATATCACTTCTATCCGGCTATGAAGATTGCGGCTCATCCAATCAGCGCTACCCATATAAATTTCAGGATCGCCATTATTATAAAACAAAAATACCCTTGCATGTTCCAAATAACGGTCAACGATCCTGCGGATAGTTATATTTTCACTTTGCCCTTCAATACCCGGCGCCGCACAACAAATGCTTCGAACGATCAATTCCACTTTTACGCCTGCATTACTTGCCTCATATAATTTTTCGATCATCTCTCTTTCCTGCAGGTTATTTACTTTGATAATGATTTTCGCCGGCGATCCTGCTTTTGCATTTTCAATTTCACGATCGATCATTTTACTGAAACGTTTCACCATGTTGAACTGTGAGACCAGCAAATGTTTTAGTTTTAATTTCTCAACTTCTTCCGGTTGCAATCTTGATTGCAGGTATAGAAACAATTGTTGCAATTCACCACTGAATTCTTTTTCCGAAGTAAAAAAAACATGATCCGTATAAAACCGGCCAGTAGTTTCATTAAAATTGCCCGTAGCGAGTAAAGAATAATTATTCATTTTCCCGTCTTCATATCTTTTTACCAGCGCAATTTTCGCATGTACTTTCAAGCCGGGTATACTATTAATGATCTTCACACCTGCCGCTTTCATTTTCTTTGACCATTTTAAATTATTGGCCTCATCAAACCTTGCTTTCAGTTCAACAAACACAGTTACTTTCTTTCCATTCTTCGCCGCACTCATCAATGCATTTACAATATGTGAATTAGCAGCGACCCTGTAAAGAGTTACATATATCTCTTTTACCTGTGGGTCAATAGCGGCTTCATTAAAAAAACGAAGAATATAATTGTAAGAATGATAGGGTAAATGAAGAAGCAATTCATTTTCGGCGATCGTTTCAAATATTGAACGATGCGTAGCAAAACCGGGATGCGGAACTGATGGCCATGAATCGTAGGTCAATTTTTTTTCTGTTGGATTCATCAGGCCGCCCATATCTTTTAAATTATGATACCGACCGCCTTCTACCATTTCTTCATCTATAATATCAAAATACTGTTTTACAAAATCTCTTATTTCCTGCGGCATACCGTGCTCAAATAAAAATCTTGTAGCGGAACCCACATCTCTTTTCCCCAACTGTTTTTCAATTTTTTCAGCAAGATCACCTGTGAATTCATCTTCAATATTCAATTCCGCATCCCGGGTAAGTTTTACACTATAGGCACCATGAACTTTATAACCTGGGAATACTTCAGCAAGGTTTTCACGAATTACATCGTCAAGAAAAAGTAAATAATGCCTGTCTTCGATCTTTGGTAATTCAGAAAAACGAGGTAATTGCTCAGACGGAATATTCAGCAATGCATACTCATGAACACCCGGAACATCTGTGTCTTCAATATCAACTATAAAATACAAGTAATTATTTTCAAGAAAAATATTTCCCTGGTTCTCTTTTTTAAGAATTACAGGCTGCAGGAATGATAATACTCTTGATAGAAAAAAGTCCATCACAGTTTCCTTGTGCTCCTCTCTTATGTTATCGCCGTAATAAAGATGAATATTGTTTTCTTCAAGAGAAGGTAAAATTTGTTTTGTAAATATTCTTCCGAAATCTTCCAGTTGTCCCTGCAGATAATTGATCACTGTTTGAGAAAGATTTTCAGGATATTCTTCACGCAACGAAGTTTTTTTAGCATTGATGCTGGTGTATGCATATATAGATGGCATGCGAACTCTGAAAAATTCATCAAGGTTTGATGAAAAGATAGAAAGAAATTGAATGCGGCTATATAGCGGCACTGATTCATCAGCTGCTTCCAGCAATACACGATGATTAAAACTCAACCAGCTTAAATCCCTGTTTATAAAAGTATATTCTTTCGCCATTCAGTTAGTTATACTGACTAAGATAAAGGATAATTACTTTCCGTGATATTAAAAGTTAGAAGAATAAAAAGATTAATCCACCTCCTCCAAATCATAATCATACGCCTTCGTGATCTTCATGTAATTTTAGTCAACTAAACAGAATCGGTCCAATCAAAAAATCTTCCAATGAACTGGCATCAACTGAAAATAGAAGAAATATTTAAACAGACAGATTCCGGAGAAGCAGGATTATCTGCTTCGGAAGCAAAGCAACGGCTCCATAAAGTTGGTCCCAATGAATTAAAAGAAGGAAAGAAGAAAACTATAGGTGGGATGCTGCTTACACAGTTCAAGGATGTAATGATCCTTATTTTACTGGCAGCAGCAATTATATCTGGCATCATTGGAGATGTGACTGATACAATTGTTATCCTCATTATTGTTGTATTGAATGCAGTCATCGGCTTCTTCCAGGAGTATCGGGCAGAAAAGGCAATGGAGGCATTGAAACAAATGTCAATTGTGCAATCCCAGGTAATTCGGGATAAGAATATAACGACATTACCTGCAATAGAATTGGTACCCGGTGATATTGTTGTATTAGAAGCTGGCAATGCGGTTCCTGCTGATGTTCGCATTATTGAATCAAATAATCTAAAAATAGAAGAAGCAGCCCTGACCGGTGAATCTGTTGCCGTTGATAAGATCAGCGATGTGATTGAAGAGAATGATCTGCCCATTGGCGATATGAAAAACCTGGCTTTCAAAGGAACTTTCGTGGCCAATGGCCGTGGCAAAGGCGTTGTATTCGCCACCGGTATGAAAACAGAACTTGGCAGAATAGCAAAAATGCTGCAGGAAAGTGATTCGCTTACTCCTTTGCAACAACGGATGGCTTCATTTGGAAAAAAACTTTCTATCCTCGTTCTGATATTATGTATCCTTTTTTTCATCGCTGGTTGGTTACGTGGCGAAGACATTGTGAAAATGGTGCTTACCAGTATTTCTCTTGCGGTAGCGGCCATTCCTGAAGCATTACCAGCGGTTATAACTATTTCACTTGCATTGGCAGCTAAAAGAATGATCAGGCTGAATAGTCTCATCAGAAAATTACCGGCAGTTGAAACGCTGGGTTCTGTCACCTTCATCTGTACGGATAAAACCGGCACGCTGACTAAAAATAAAATGCATGTTGAAGAAGTTCTTGTTAACAAAAAATTCTACACTTATGAAGAGTTCAATAAGCTAAAGGATGATGAAGATGGTAATTTATTGCTGCATGCTTTTGCACTAAATAATGACGCAATTGAAGATGATAAAAAAAAGATCAAGGGTGACA
>Ga0193738_1000319_pt1 | contig 28992 bp, 30 predicted proteins | sample L2a1metaG_FD_144927 | JGI IMG/M metagenome (GOLD analysis project Ga0193738, IMG submission 144927) | Soil microbial communities from a riparian zone of the East river system, Colorado, United States - L2a1 | ecosystem: Environmental > Terrestrial > Soil > Riparian zone | place: USA: East River... | reverse complement strand
GCGCTTGAACGAACGGGAGATCGGCAGACATCAGATCACTCGCTTTCAGAAACCGTTTTTCGCCAGCCAATAGAGGGCCACGAACGTGATGGCGACGCCGAGAACGAGTCCTAGAGCGAGGCCTGTCCAGAAGGCCTCTTGGCGCATCATCGCCACCGCGGCAGGTGCACGACCCCGAATCCAGACAGCAACCAGACGACTAGCAGGAGTACCGCGAGCCCCCATATGATCTCCCGGAACGGATACGGCTCCTTTTTGGTGCTAAACAGAAGTGCCCGGCAGCGCGCTAACGCTCCGGGCTTGACCACCGAACTGGAGATTCGATGATGAGTTACCGTACCATGAATATTGGCATCGACGTGCTGGACCGCTTTCTTGCGAAACGCAAGACGGGTCCTGGGTGCTGGGGGTGGACCGGCTGCGTAGCTGGCAACGGCTACGGCAAACTTAAGGTCTGTAGGCGATACGTGTCGGCCCACCGTCTGGCCTGGTTCTTCCGGCACGACGAGTGGCCTGCGGAGGGCCTGGTCGTTCGCCATAAATGCGATAACCCCGGGTGCGTACGTCCGGATCATTTGGAGATCGGAACGCATGCGGATAACGTCGCAGACAAGGTCGCTAAGGGGCGGCAGGCAAGGGGCACGCGGACCAACAATGCCAAGCTCACCGAGGCGCAAGTGCTGGCCATCCGCGGCGACCCTCGGCCCCAACGCGCCATCGCTGCCGAGTACGGGGTGGGTCAGTCCTTGGTGAGTAGGATTCGAGCCAGCAAGCGGTGGCAGCACGCGGGATGAACAGCTGGGGCTCATTCGCCACTTCCAAACTTAGCGCGCTCGAGCCTGATAGCCGCGAGCTCGGCACCGTCGAGCATGGCTTTCAGCTCCGCCTTTGGGTCTTTCCCCTGGCTGAGCCAGAGGGAGAACAGGTCGTGAAGGAGGGGCATGGCTTCCTCCACCGCGTCGATTACATCGCCAGTGATCGTCATGGTGTACCTCCGACATCGTCAACGCACTGGCGTTGCCACCGCTTGTTTGTTTCACATCGGCACGCGCGGCTTTCCGCCAGCGTCTTCGCGGTCTCCACACACGCCACCAGCTCGGATTCATACTGGGCCGCCGTGCGTGTATTCTCCGCTGTCGACGCTCCGCATCCCGACATCACGAGCGTTAGCGAAGCGGCCGCCAGCGTCATCGCGATTCCGCGGCGCGCGGCAAGGGTGCCCATCTTGTCGAGTTCCGGTTTTGTGGGGATGCCATCCTCGTCGATCACCGGGATGCCGGCGGACGGCGGGATGGGAGGCATCGACGTCAGGTGCGGGCCGGGCGGGGGGGGCGGATAGTGAGATAGCGCTTTCGGGAGCGGAAGGTCCTTGCCGCTGCCTAAAACGTCCACCCCGAAGATGTGTACAGCGCTTGCTCCAGCGCAGACGGCCGCAGCGTGAGACACGAGCTTGCGCCAGTCACCGCCTGCAATGACCTGGTCGACCACTGAAGCCGCCGACGCGAGCACCGCGACAACGACCGGCCGCCATCTCGCCGGGATCACTCCGGGGACAGAGGTGTCCTTTTTGAATATTCGGATCACCGACCAGATCACCGCGGAAGCGATCGGCATCCACCGCGTCTCCGGAGGCAACGCGCAGACGGTGGCTGCGATCGCCAGCGCGATGGGCAGCCATTGCTTCAGGACTTGTTTCTTTGCTTCAGAGAGCATGGTGCTTCCTCTCGCGCTACCTCGGCGCGGTTTGCGTTGTTGGTGGAGATGGCCCGCGTACCTGAGAACCGACAGCGGCGCCCAGCAGTCCGATGAGCGCCAGCAGGATCGGCGTCAGGATGACGATCACCTTGTTCCGGTGCTCGCGCTCCGCCGACACCTTCGCTGCAGCGGCATCATCGTTCGCCTTGGCCTCGGCGTTCATCTTGGCCCGGACTTCCTGCTCGAGGAGGATCCTATGGACGGCTTCCAGCTTTCCCAGACCTTCGACGTGCGGCTTTAGCGCGTCGGTGACTGCGCCGGACATTGCCTTTTTGATATGGCTGTCTATGCCGGCGACCTGGCCCTCGAATTCTTCCTTGAGCTTCGAGACGTCGCGCCGCAGCACGATGATGCGAGCCTCGATCGCCCGCAATTCGCCGCGCGTAGCAGCGATGTGATCGTCGGGTCGCGATCGTGTCTCATCCACAAATCACCAACTGATGGGACGAGCGTCCACTCCCACGGCCAGGCGTTGCCGCTCGATGATTACGAGCTCCCGGCCCAGATAGCAAAGGCCAAGCAGTGCGCCCAAGATGCACAATAGCAAGGCGTTGATCGGCCAGTTCACCCTAAACTTCGCAGCGGCGATCTCCTCATGCACCTTGGTGAGTCCGGCATTGAATCCACCGACGATAGCTACCGTGTCGCGATTCGCGGCGTGACTGATCAAGGTGAACGTCTCCAGATTGTCGACGCGCTCGTGCACCGGAATGGTGTGATCGCCAAACCGCTGGCGATGCAGAAGCGAGTCCTCTATGCGTTTGGGCATGGGTTAGCCGTGGTCGCCGAAGCGGTCGCGGATTTGGAGGGTGCCCTTGTCGCCCACGCCGCGCTCGACGTCGGGAGGACCACGGCGCCCGCCGAACGACTTACGCCCAGGCCGAGACCTAAACCGAGTCTCACGTGGGGATCTCCCCATCTCGCAGCTTGATGGTCTCGACCCACAAGGCGCGGCGGTGCAACTCCAGCCGATTCCAGTCGGGCCACTTGGGCGTCCGGTCGCCCAGGCCCCGCTCCTCGTCGGTCATGGCGGCGACCTTCGCCTCGTACGCCGCTTGCGCCTTTTCTTCGCTGGTCGTGGGTTGCTCCGTGTCAGACATCGGCCGTCATCCTTTGCGCTCCTCCGGTTACCACCAGCACGTAGGCCGTCTTGCCGGCGGCAATGGCCACGCTAGTACCACCGGACCGAATCACCGTGATGGTCTGCGCAGTGGCGTTGCGAATCCAACGGCCGTAGCCGACGATTGCGGGGATGATGAGCTGCCGGCCAGTGGTCAGCACCGGCCCCGTGTCGGTGACGACGATGTGACCGTATGTCCAGTCGTTGATGTCGACCGTCTTGTTGGCGTCCGTCGCGTAATTGACCGCGTGCTCGGCGCCGATCTCGCGCTCGGGGACGATGATTTTGGCCAACGAGCCGCCCGTGACCGAAAACATCGGGTAGAGATCGTCCACGTTCGTGACGATGACCTGGTCTCCGTCGAGGCACTGATCGACCAGGATGCTGTTCGCAGCCAGCGCTCCGTGCGAGAAGGTGACGCTGTCCACCGAGATGTGCATCTTCGTGTCTGCGCTGATTGGACGATGCCGTCCGTAGACGGTGAGCTGCCGCGACGTCGTGAGCGTGTTGTGACCGATGGTGCAGCCGGAGATCTTCCCCGTCCCGCACGCGTCGAGCACGATGGCGTGCTCGGGGGCGTACCCGACCACGTCGGCCGCTTCGTCGCTGATGAGGTGATTCCCGGAGATGTGAAAGTAAAAGCAGTTGTTGACGTAGAGGTTGACAAACTGCGGAGTGAGCCAGTAGCCAAACCCCTCGAGACAAAACTGCCCGAGGTGATTGAGGTTCCGCGCGAAGAGCTGAACTTGCACGTTGCGAATGGCCGTGTAGTTGGTCGCGCCGCCGCCGTAGATGCCCGTGCCGCGTCCGCCCGTGCACGAAAGGAACGCGTCGTCGATGGTCGAGAAGTAGGAGTTTTGCCCGAGGATGACGCCGTGCTTCGCTCGAATCGAGACGTTCTTGATCACCGCGTGGACGCACGCCATGAGGTCATACCCCGCACCTCCGTAGCCGGCCGCGATCTGAAAATTCTCGAACGTCAGGTTCGGGAGCTGGAGGTTGACGCTCTCATCGTTCGCGTTGGGTATCCACGCGTCCGCCATGCCTAGGACGCCGCCAGCATGCGTGCGCGCGAAGTGAAGCGCGCCTTCGATGACGTCAAAGTTGAGCAGGAACTTCGTGTCCGCGTCCTCTGCGAACTTCGTTCCGTCGGCAACGAACCCGGTTGCAAGTCGCGATACGAACGACATCCGAAGTGACGCCAGGCTAAGGCCGTCCGGCACGCCCTCAAAGACAACGGTGGAGTCAACGCCTCCGCTCAGGCCCCACCCGAGCGTGACCGACTCCCAGTGCTTTTGGATGATTGAGCCGGTGCACGCCGCCGTCTTGACCAGGGTATTGTTGACGTAGATGCGGACGTTGCTGCCGTCGTAGTCCACGCGGACGCGGTACCAAGTTGCCCCCGTCGATATGGCGCCCGCGTCCGTGGAGACGGCAAACGCGCCGCTGGTCGTGGTGAGGGCGACGGTGAGCCCGAGATTGGTGGACGAAAAACCGAAGTCCGCCGCGGAAGCACTGATTCGAAAGGCGTTCGTGAGATCGCCCGCAGGGTCGAATCCGGAGGACGACAGGATGGCGCGGGTCTGCGCTTGCGAATCCGTGATCCGCACGATCATGTCGATGCAGAACGCGCTCATCCCGTGCAGTTCGTCCCACGATCGGCCGTAGCGGGAAAGAATGAGGCGATTGGTGAACGCGGCGGGGTCGTCGCCGAGCTCGACGCTGTTCAGGCCTCCGTAGTCGGCTGCGTTGACGGTGAGCGAGTGGTTTCGCCCGGCGTAGAACACGGGGCCCGCGTAGTACGCGACGAGGTAGGTCCCGTTCCGCTGGTCCCCGGAGCACATAACGTTGCTATCGGAGATGTAGATGGGCTTTGTGAGGTTGTAGCGGCCGGGCGGGAAGTCGAGCCGTCGCACGACGTCGCCGTCTCCCGTGACGAACGCGGTTCGCGCCGCCACGACGGCGGCCATGATTGCGTCGCTCGCGTCCGCGCCTCCGTCGTTCTCGGCGCCGAATGTCTTGGTGTTGAACGGCCCGGTGTAGCGCTCAGGCGCGACTGTTGGGTTACCCTGTTCGTCGACAGACCCGACGACGTAGTCCCCCACGTCTGGGTTCGTTTTGCGCACGACCCGAAACGTCGAGACCACGCCGTATGCTGCAGCGCCAGCACCGAGACCTACCGTCGCAGCTGCAACCTTGTCACCAGCGTTCGCGAACGTCACGGTGGCCGGCGCTGATACTACCGCGGTGAGCGCGATGGCGATGCTGGCGGCGCCCACCTCGGACAGCGCCGCATCCGTGGCCTTGGTCAACTTGGTGGCATCGACGTCGTTCGCCGAGCATAGGACGTCGCCGATGGCGCACGTGGAGACGCAAGTGGCGGTGGAGGCGTTGCCGGAGATGAGGCCGCCGGCCAGCGCCAAGACAACAGAGCCGTCCGCCCCGCAACTCCCGAACGCGCCGGTGGGTAGGGCCGACCGCACAACCTGTCCCAAAGCGTTAGCCACCGCGAATTCGCCATTTGCTCCAGCGCCAACGAACGGCAACAGAGAGGCAGGGACTACGCCGGCCTGCTGGATCGGAATCCCAAGCCCTGATGACGCCACGGCGCGTGGGATGGCCAGTACGCGACCGCTCGGGCTCGCAGCGAGGTTTGCGGCGGTCGCGACCACCATGCCCCCGCCAGGACTATCGGTGAGCGCGTAGCCTAGACCGATGTTCCCAGACGTGCCCGCGGCACCGGCAGAGAACAGAATGGAATACGAGAAGTCAGTCATAGCGCGTACCTCGCCGCAGCCCACGTGTCTAGAACGAGTCTTTGCGGTGCGGTGAGCGACGCTGCGTAAACAGCGACCGCCAAGACGTCGATGTTGGCGGCCTGGCCTCCGCCGGCCGCCCGCCCGATGGCTAACTCCAGACTGTTTGCCACCGGGCCTACCGCGGACTGCGTCGCGTCTTGAACGCCATCGAGGTAGAGGCGATCGGTGCCGGCGGATGCCTCCTGCGTCGTACACATGCGCCTGAATGCCGCGAGCGACCCACTGCCGACCTGGGAGGCGACCGCGTTTTGTAGGAGCGCGACCCCGCCGTTGTGCCCCATGCCGTGCGCGTCGAACGCCCCATCCCCGTAGCTCGCGATAGCCTTGTCGCCCACGCCGTTGGAGATGACCTTCGCGACCGCGAAGATGGTGATTGCTCCAGCCGCGCCGAGCGCGAATACGGCGCGCACCGCGCTCGACGTGGTGCCGTCGAAGCGGGCCGCGGTGTGCCCGTTCTGCACGGATCCCGCGGTCACGGCCGAAAGCGTAAGCGTGTTACCGGTCCCGCTTTGGTCCGTCGCTAGCGAGGTGTCGCTGAGGTACAGGCCGCGGAGACCGGTGATGGAGGCGGGGCCTGGTGGGCCACCCCCACCAGCAATGGCGGTGCGGCCGCGCCCGCGCGAGAATGCTCGCCTCGATGACATCAGCGGACCGTGGTCGCCTTGGACGAAAACGCGATCCGAGCGTACCCAGCTCCGGAGCCCTTGAGCACGATGTACCGGTGCGCCACGCGGTTGACGACGAAACTCCGCTCCTGCCCGTCCGGCACGACGAAGCAGTGCGCGGCGGCGTACGCCGGAGTCCCGCCCGCAGCGACCGCGGTACCTTCGGCGATCGTGCGCGTGCTCACGCTATCGAACGCGAGGTAGCACTTCGCCCCGTCGGCCTGCACGGTCAGGTACACGAGCTCGTTCGCCTGCGACGAGTCGTAAGCGCGCCCCTGAGCCGTCAGGACGCTCAGGTCATAGGAGCGCGATGTCGCGTCGAGCGTTTGCGCCCAGACGTTGACGGGCGGACGCATGTCGTCTGCCAATTCGGAATACTGACCCATTGGGCCTACCTCGCTTCAAGTCGATCCATTCCGCCTGGCTGGGTTGGGAGTTCGACCGAGCGAGGGGCTGAGCTCGGGGCCGTGTCAGATCCAGTTTGCTCCGCTGCGTCGTCGCCGGCAAGGTTTGCTTGCAGCGCTTTTACCATCTTCGGGTCCTGCGACGGGTCGGTGATTATGCCGAGGATCAGGTGCAACCTCTGGCGCGCGTCGAAGGGGAGCGGCTTGCCCGCGGCCTCGCGGTCAACGACGTGCTGGAGGCATCGCTGTTGTAGGTCGGCGTACATCTTGGGCGTGACCGTCTGGAGCGCGTAAGCCGTCGACTGGGCTGGCCGGTATTGCAGGTTGCGGAGCGCCTCGAGGGGCCTCGTCGTGTCTCTGTGGGTCTGTACGTACCGGTGCATATCCGCATCGCTCGGCCTCGATGGTACGGCGCGTCCGAGCGTGGGGCGTCCGAGCGCCGGCGGCGACGTTGACGTGAGGTGCGCAAAGGCTCGCGTGGCCACCATGGCGGCTGCGGCGGAGGTCTTGGGTAGATGTGACTCGGGGATGGCCAGCTTTTCGGCGACCGCTCGGGGGTTGCCAGCCATATCGTCGTATTCGGAGCGCGCGGCCGCGTAGCGCTTACGGAGCGGCTCGGTAACGGGCGCGCCGGAGTGCTCCGCTCCGTTGACTAGTGCTTTCGCGGTGGCCGCGAGCTGCTTGTCGGTCTGGCGAATCGCCTGCTGGGCTCGGCTGTAGGCCGCCAGCTTGTCAAGCGTGGATGCGGCGATGGCGTTGCCTTGGGAGCGCGCGTACTTGTTCCCGGCGGCCCCCAGTGCACCACCCGCTAGCCCTCCGAGCATTGCGCCAGGAGCCCCAAGCACGGCCCCACCGACCGCTGCGCCCGCGTGGGATGCGGCGCCGCCGCTGATGTAGTCGGATAGCGAAAAGTTACGGTTGGTGGCGGCGCGCGCGGTGGAGTCTGCGGCGGCATCCGAGACGATGCTCATGGCCTGGTAGTCGCGTTTGAGACCCATCAGCTCGGCGCGCATCTCGGTCTTGCCGGCCTTCGTCGCTGCGCTGTCGATGGCGTCGACGACGTGGCCCTCGATGCCGCGTCGGATGTCTCGGAGGAAACCCACACGCATGTTCGGATCGAGCGCCTTGGCCTCTCCATAAACCAGGTCATCGAGAGCCTTGCGCTGGAAGATGACGTCCTGCACTGGGAGCGGCTTGGAGCGCGCGGCAGCCCATGCCTCGGTAAGTAGCTGGTGCTCGCGCTCCGTCATCGCCTTGGCACCCAGGTTGATGGGCTCACCCATATTGCGGGCGCGAACGAAGGCGTCGACCTCCGCATTCACACCGAGCTTGTCGGCGAGCGATGAGCGGTACTTGGTGAGCGAGTCGACAATATGCTCCTGTCCGGCCTTTTTGCGAAGCGGGTCGATCACCTCATCGATGGTATCGATGAGCTCTCCGTACTCCACCGTGGCGGGGCTGGACGCGTGGATGTCGCCGATCTTCTTTCCGATCTCCGATTTGGCGGCTTCGGCTTTTGAGGCGGTGGCCTCGATGTCGTCGCCGACCTTGCCAATGTCGTAGCGCTTCATCGCGTCGCCTACCGTCTTGGTCCCGCCCTCCACGCGAGCCTCGGCCTCGCGCGTGTACTTCTTGAGCGGGTCAACAGTCTTCCACCTCTGTTCGTTCGCCAGCCCCTCGATATCGTCCACGTGGCGTGCGGCCGTCTCCGCGATGAGCCCCTTGAGCCCCGTCGTTCCAGACTTGACCAGCGAGCCGGCTGCGCCAAGACCTCCACCCACCAAGCCGCCGAGGGCCGCCCCTTCCGCCGATGCCGAGAAAATCTTTTCCGCATTCAGCTCGTGGTCGCCTAGCATCTCCTCGGACATCTCATGCACGCCGCTGTAGAGGCCTTGCTCCACGGCGGCGCGCGCCCCGTATTCGAGTGCCGTCGTCGCGGCCTTGCTAAGCACACTCTCGCCGAGCCGTCCTCCGAGACCCCGCAACGCAGCGCCGCCAACAGCTTCGCCGGCGGCGTCGAATGCAGCCGTGGGGATCGCGTATCGAGCCACCGTGCCGGCCTTGCCAAGCGCCCCAGCGGCAAGCCCGCCGCCGAGTGCCGCCCCGCCCACCATGCCAGCGAGCTCGCCCGCGCCAGACGTCGTGGGGTAGCTCTCTTTGAGCTCTGCGAATGCGCTCTTTACGGCCTTCTCGCCGTCGACGCCAGGCGCGATGATCGGAGCGATGGCGCCGCCGACCTTGGCCGCCGCGACGGTGCCGAGACCCGCGGTCGCACCCTCTAGCGCGCCCGCCTGGAAGGCCCCAAACGCTGGGTGCATGTTGGCGGGCGCCGTGACCGCCAACGCCGCTGATAGTGGGTCGATACCCTTCTCTCGCAGCTCGGAGTAGTGGAGCGTTTTGAGCTTGGTATCGCCCGATGCATGCTCGGCAAGGTCCGCCGCTCCGGCCGCGTGGTAGCCCTGCTCGAGCGCGGCAGAGACGTCCGCTGCCGCGATGCGCACTAGCTTGCCTTCCGGATTGTAGACCGCAGTCTTTTCCGGTGCGGCAGGAGCGAGCGGCGCGGCGGGCTCGGTCACTTGAACCCGATCATCTGATCGCCTCCTCTTTGATCGCCTTGGGCTTGAGCGCGGCCTTGTTGGACTCGTAATCGGCGGCGGCCTCAGGGCCCGCGCCAGCGTAAATGTTTTCCTTCGCGGAGGAGATCCGCTGCGTCATGTCGCGCACCCATTCGCGTCGAGACTCGACGTCGCCAGCGCCGAGGGCTTGCTTTTTCATTGACGCGACCTCCTTCTCGCTCTTGCCGGCTCCAGTGAGGGCTTTGAGCGCGAGGTCGACGGCCCCGTCCCAGGCTTGCTCACGCTTGACGGCGTCCTCTCCGTGGATGCGGCGGTATGCCGCTCGCGCCACCTCGCCTTTGAGTCCCTCCGCACTCCAGGCCCTGTTGCTTGCGATGTCGATGCCTGCCGTCACCGCCTTGCGCCCCGATTTTGGATCGTCGTAAAGGAATGAGTCTGCCTTGTTGAGCGCGGTGAGGGCGCCGGGAATGTCGGCAGTCTGCAACTTCTCGGCGATGAACTTCGTGCCCTGGTCCTTCTTTTCGCCGGCCTTGCCGGCCTGCTTGATGACCTCGACGCGCTCATCACCGTACTGCTTGCGGTCCGTCATCTGGTTCGCCGCGAGGTGAGCAAAGGCCTTGTCCCCGCTCACCGCGATGGGGATACCGTCCACCATGTACTTGGTGCCGCCGCCTTGCGCTGGCACCCACTTGATGAACGCGTTCGCCCGGTGCTCGTCGGCCTCCGCGCGCAGGTTGCTCGCCATCTTCTCGGCGTTGGCTTGGATGAGAGGCAACTTCGCGGACTGGGCTTGGATCTCCGCGGCCGCCGCCATCTTGTCTTTGACGGCCGCTTGCCACATGTCCTTGGCCGGCTCCATTCCGATCTGGTGAGCTAGGTTGTCAAACTGCCCCTGGGCGACGTCTTTCTTGTCGCGCGCCACACCGTACCTGGCCTGCTTGGTCCGCATGTCGTCGTCGATCATGCTTTGCAGCATCTGATGGCCCAGCGCTGGGTTGCCACCGGCGAGCGTCTGCCCGCCAGCGACGAGGGCCGTGGCGATTGCGATGCCCACTCGGTTACCCGTCGAGCGATCCGACCAAAAGTCCGTCGGCTTGTTCGCGTCGAGCTCCTGGGCGGCAGCGTCCAGCCGAGCGCGCTTGGCGTCGAGCTGCTTTTGCTGCTCCGCCCTCGCCTGCTGCGCTCCGTGCTCCCGAGCGAGCGCATCGTCGCGTGCCACCGATGCTGCGATGGCGGCGTTGAGGGAGGCCTGCTTCTGCCCTTCGGACTCCGCCTGGACGCCAGCCTGCCGCTCGCCGAGGGCCTGGTTGTAGAGCCCCGTTTGCGTGGGCCCAGCGACGAGCGCCTCGTGAGAGGGTGTGCCTCCGCTCGATACAGCGACGACAGGCGAGTGTGGCGGCGCGTATCCCCCGAGCATTGGCGAATCGGGGCCGGCCGAAGGCGAGCGCGGTCCCGGATGCTCGCCGCTGGACACATGCGCTATGGGGCCTTGGACGGGGGCGTTGGCTGGCGGAGCCGGCGCCGTCATCGGCGGTGCAGCCGCGATAGGCGTGAGCGGGCGAGACGTCACGTCAGCGCTCTGCGGCGCCATCCACGCTGGTGTCTCGTGGACTCCGGTCGGCGGCGCCACGGCGGCGGGGGCCTGCGCGGCGGCAAACTCCTGGAGCCTCGCCATCTGCGCCGGGTCTGGCGGTGGCATGGTGGCTTGCGGCGCGAGATACGCGGCGGCGGGCCCGGCGAGGTTGGCGAGGAATGCGTCGTTGGGAATCATTTGCGCGTGCTCGCCGCTGCGGCCTGACCGAGTGCGCCTCCAGCGACGGTACCCGGCCCGGGCGCCAGGAGCGTGCCTGCGATCGACCCACCGACGGTCATGGCGGTCCCGGCGATCTTGTCGCGTTCTGCAGTGGCGGCAAGGTCGGCCGTCTGCTGCCTGTTCGCGTTTTGTTGCACGATCCCCTGATCCATGGCCTCGCCCGCCTGGCGAGCCTGCGACTGGTCCTGGAATACACCGCGCCGCATCTGCTCGTATGCGAGATTGCGCGAGTCGTTCGCGTTGCGGCTTTGCAGGTCGATGCCGGTCTGGTTGGTCGCTAGCTGCCCAGTAAGTTGCGCGCGCGACTGGTCCTGTCCTCGCATCGCGCCCGCCTGCTGGCCATAGGCGTTGATGGCCGCGGTCTGCTCCTGAGCGCGCAGCAAGCCGGCCTGTTGGACCGCATTGCCGGACATGTTGCCGGCCGCGTTGGCCGCCGCCTGTTGCGCCGCCGCAAGGTTGGCCCCGCCGCCACGCGCGCTGTTGGCGATGCTCGCCTGTTGCTGCATGGCCTGAGCGAGCCCGATGTTTTGCTGTTGCTGCGCGACGCTCATGCCGCGCCCCTCGATGGTGTTTTGCAGCTGCGACAGTCCGTATTGCTGGTTGCCGCGCGAGCCCGTGTCCTGGGCCATATCGCCCGCCAGCTGGAGCCCGTAGGCGTTGCTGGCGATCTGCGGGGCCATGCGCAGATCAGTCGCGGCTGACAGCCCCGCATAACGCTGGGCCTCAGCATCGGCGCCCCCCGGAACGCCGCCGTATAGGTAAGCGCTGGGTTGGGCCACGTGGGTCCACGGGCGATCGTCCACGCCGGCCCGGTAGGTGGTCGTCTGCGAGCCGGCAACGCGGTCGGCGCCCAGGGTCGTGACTTTGCCGGTAACCGGGTCGACGATCGTGCCGTTGGTAGGAGCGCCACCACCTGACATATTGACTACAGGCGCCTGGGATTTTGTGATGATGTCCCCGTAGTAATCCGGCGTCATCGTTGGGTCTGTTTGCGTCGTCGGGTTCCCATCCGCGTCGACAAACCCGTACCCATCCCTATACCCGACGGCTGGATTGTTCGTGCGCTGCTGCTGCGCTGGTGGGTTGGCTCTGGCCGCCGCCCAATCCATCGTGTTCGCCTGAGTCATCGTCGTTATCCTTTCTGCGACGCCGCCAACCTGAACGTATTCTTGTCGATGGGCTCGAGCTCGATCGCCAGCGCCATCAGCGTAGCGCCTTGCCCCGTGCCCACGGCTCCGCCTCCCGTAGGCGTAGCATCCGCGATGCGCATCCGCATCGACTGGGCGCGGTGGATCGCCGGATTGAACGAGGCCTGTTCGACGACCGCGGTAAGCTTGGAACTGTCGCGCGTCTGAGTCTCAAACGAGGCGCTCGCGTAGTCTCGATACCATGACGCCGTGAGGTCGCGCGCCGTGTAGCGCTCCGCCAACACGGTCCACTTGAGGAACGTGACGTTGCCTTGCGGTCCAGCGGGGTGTTGCTCTGCGACGGTGACGGACTGGGCGACCCACGCGCCAGCATCGAGGCAAGCGGCAGGAGTCTCTCTGTACACCGCACCACCGGCGAGGAAGTATTGGTCGCCTCCAAGGTTGACCGAGCTCGTGATAACTGGCGTCCCGGCGAGCACTTCGTCGCGGCTCCATTTGTCCGCGGTGTAGTCCAGCACTAAGCGCGTGTTTGCCGAGCCGTTGGAGCACGTAAACGTGACGTAGCTCCCGGTGGGGTGCACGAGCGCGCTGGTGATGGTGGGGAATGCCCCTAGCGTGTCTTGGACCCTGGCGCCTACGGGCTCCGGGGATACGTTGCGGCCTCGGTCCAAGAGCTGGATCCCCACGCGCGACTGGTAGTAGGTGCCAAGCGGCCCGGTGGCGATGCTTCTTGGCTCGGACACACCTCGGTCAGTGGCTACCCGGTTCGGCGTGCCAATGTCGTTCAGGTTCCCGAGGTCATTCGGCCCGTCGCCTTGGAGGTAATAGATCCGCTCGTCCGTCGAGATAAACAGCGTATCGTCCTGCACCCAAAGCGCGGTGATGTCGCCAGACTCCTCCAGCGGCAGGGTGAACGCGTCCGTGAACGACACCGCATCACCCGTAACGTAGGCCTTGGAGTAGGCCACGGTGTTCCCGTAGGCGATCCATACGCGGTTGCGGTATGGGGTGAGCGCGGTGAACCCGCTCGGCTGCACGTTCGGCCGCACGCCACCCAGCGTGTACAGCTGGCGGTGCGTGGCGATCTCGTCGTCAGACCGCACATCCACGATGGTGGCGTATGGCGAAAAGACATCGTCGATGGCCATATCGCTGCCCTCGGCGACGAGGTAGTAGGTATTCGGGTCCACCGCCGTATCCTTCGTTCTGTAGACCTCGATGAGGATCTCCGGGAGCACGCCGCCGCCCGTACCCGGTGGGCCCTTGCTCACGATTCGCTGACGGCCGGTGAGGCAAAGCGTCGGAACGAGGAGCGTCGCCGAGGTGTCCGAGGCCGTGCCCTCCACGTAGTCGCTCGGCTGCGAGCGGTGCACGTCACCCGTCGCGTCGATAAACACGTAACAGACACGCCACCGATACGACTGGCCAGCAACCAGCCCGCCGCCCGTAGTGTACGTGTCCACCAAAAGGCTCTGCGGCCAGTAGCAAAAGCTCAATTCGCCGATGCCGCGGCCATCCCAATACCACCCAGGCGACAGCATGAGCGAGCGTCCGAGCGTGCACGAGATCATCTGGTTGGGCGCACCGTAATCAGCGGTCACCAAGGTCAGCGCGGCGCGCCCGTCAGCGGACACGACCACGCGCCCAAGCGTTGAGTTTTTGGTGCCTCGGACGAGGCTGTTGGCCGCGTGCCCGGCCCGAAAGATGGCGGAGCCCTGCGCGTGAGTGTCCTGGTCGACCGGGCCAAAGTACGCCGAGCGCGCCTCGGTCCAGCACACGGGCCGAAAGACCCGCTCATCGGCCGACGTGTCGCCGGTACCGTAGTCGACCAGGGCCAACGTAAACTGACAGCGCTGCTCGAGCGGCGGAGTGGGCGCGGAAAACCGGGTCCCTCCGGTATAGACCCACCCGTACGTTTTGCCGTCGCGGATAAAGGGTCGCCCACAAATCTGGGTCCACCAATTCACGCGCGCGGCCGCCGCTGGGGATACCGTGCCGGAGGTATTGACCACTGGCGCCATGGTCATCGGCACCGTGATATCAGTGACCACCGCCCCGGAAAAAATAGACCATCCGGTGAACGCCACCATGGCCGTGGTGGCGGACAGCGCGGTGATGGCCGTACACGAAATCTGTCCGTCCGTGTTGGGTACCGTGTACGCAGTAAACATGGCGGTCGTAAGCGTCATCGCTGGCACCGCGATGGCGGCTGCGCGCACAAAGGAGTCGGTTCCAGTGTCGCGAACGCAAGCCGCCCAAAGTGTCCCGCTCGAGTGGCTTGCTGAGAATCGAGCCTGTTGTCCAGCCCCAATCGACAGGTTAACGGTCGCCGTGTTGACCAGCGACGAGTTGAACTGCCTGGCCCGCATGCTGTTTCCGGTGATCACGTAGATGAGATACAGCGACCCGCTCACCTCAATGAGGTCGAACCCCGCGTTCACGATGCTGTCAGAGACCAGGGTGCCAGAGCTCGATGCGATGCCGGTGGCACCATCGAACCGAACGTACTTAATGAGAGCAGACCCTGACTCTGCGTAGAACAGGATTACGTCGGTCCCTAGCGTCGCTAGCCGCAGGTTGACCACCGTCACCGGGTCGATAAACCACGCGCTTGTCAGTAGCGTCCCGTCGTCCGGATCCGTGGCCTGGACGACTAGGCGCCCAGCCTCAGAGGTTGCCTCCGCCGAAGTCCACGCGGTGAACAGGACGTCACCCGAGCTCAGAATGACATCGTTGATTCCGAGGCCGCCCATGCTGGACGTGAGCCGCATCGAGCTGGGAGAGGCCTCCGGGGCTGGCCAAGACCCTACGAAGTCGTCCCCGCGCAGAGCGCCGATCGAGTGCATGTCGGTCGCAACCAGCTTGTCATTGAGGGCGTAGAGCTGTCCGCGAGCACCAACGAACGCGGCGCCACCGATGGTGTCCGCCACGAGCTCGCAGCCGGGCCGCTTTTCGACGCCGCCGACTTGACGAAACCGCGTGTTGACGGAGTCGAGTACGGCTGGCGACTGCACCCAGTGCCGCGCCGTCCGCTGGTCGATGCCGCCGTCCAGCGGGATGTGAATCGTCTGCGTGTTGGGTCCGCCGCTCGCCATCTACGCCACCCTAAAACGTGCGCTGCACGCGTTGGCGGATTGGATCGTGATGGTCTTGGCGTCCCACGAGACACGCTTGAACGAAGGGTACCCGTCCACGACGTCTGTAAGGATCCACTCCGTCGGCACGCGAGCCAGCCCGTGGTTTATGGCCACGACAGCGCCGGCGGTAAACGTGACCACATCCGTCGTGAGTGGCATGACTCCACCGGCCGCGTTGACGGCTCGACGTGTGCGGTCCGACGCCTCCTGGATGACTTGCGTCTGACGGTCGCCGGTGACCTCGGTAGACTGGGGGATGACTGTCCTCATGCTGGCGGTAGCCTCCTCCCACGGCGCCACCATGCCTGCCCACGCACGTCCAGCATGCGAGGCGGAGCAACAGCGTTTCGCGCATGCTCCACGGAGCGCATGCGGTCCAGGACCGACGCCATCAGCGAGTCACACAACGCGGCCCGGGTGGTGTCTCCGTTTTTGGTGCATAGCAGCTTGGCCGCCCATCCGACAACGTACTCTTCGTAGCCGTCCACGCCGTCGATAGTGTCCGCTGGATCTGCCAGCCGCACCGCCGTAGAGACGTACTTGATCGACACGGTGCCGTCGGCCGCGGGCGACGGGCGAAACTCGATGTTGTTGCCGAGCAGGCGAAACGACGGCGCTTGCCCGCCCCACGATTGGGGCTCGGTAATGCCGTTCGTGTCGGCCTCCTCGTATACGGTCGCCTGCGACTCGACGCCGTTGGTGGTCACATAGACCTTGGTCACCTGGAGAAACTCCGCGGGCAGACCGTAGATGCTCTGCCCGGCGGAGATGTCGATCGTCGTGTACGAGTCGTCGTATCCCTGCGGCCGGATGCGAAGCCGCTCCCCGTGAAATTGGGCGATTCCCTCGTTTATGCAGTCGTCTACCTCATCGTCAGGGAAGCGCGACGACTCACTCTCCGAATCCGTACGACGGCGCACGCGGCTGCGTAGCGTGGCTAGACTTACCGCGCGCGCCATCGGTCAGACCTCCTCAGACTCGGGGCCGGCGGCGAGCTCTTTCTGCACGCACGCGCGGATTGCCGAGAGCATGCTGCTCGTGAACGATGCCTTGTCGCCCGACTTGGACGCGTCGAAGGCGCGACTGAGCATCTCGGATTCGGCACCACCGGACTCAACATCCGGGGGCGCCTCCTCCTCTTCGTCTCCGCCCGCGTCGACCGCGGACATGAGGCCTTTTAGCCCAGGAGACGACGCCATCACTTCACGATCCCCTGCTCGTCGAAGATGAGCTCGAGATCGATGTATGAGCCCGACGCCGGGTTCGTCACCGTGCCGGCCGCAAGGCGCGTCTCCACGGTCAGCACGCCGCTGGCGTAGGCGCCCGTGACGACAGGAAACAGGACGTTGGTACCCGTAGCGTTGCGCACTGAGCCCTTTGCGCCGATGAGGGCCGCGTATCCCTTTTCGGTCGTCAGGGTGTACGTCCCCGTCGTCGCTAGGACCGGGGTGACTTTGAGCCCCTGTCCTTTGTACGACGTGACCGCGCCAGACGCGCCGATGAGAATACTGATGTCCGCACGCACCTGCCCGGGGTTGAGGTCCCGGGCAAGGCTGCTAGCTGCGAGCGGCATCAGATAGACTCCTCAACGTCCACGGACACGACGAAGTAGCTCGTGGCCGCGGTGACGGCGACGCCGGACGCGCCCTTGACGATAGCGAACGTAAGCACGTCGCCGGCGGCAAGGAGCGAGTTCGCGGCGGTAATGGTGAGCGCCGCAGGCACGAATGCCGTAAGCGTCCCAGGTGTACCAGCGGTAACCGTGGAGCCGGTAGCGACAGCCACCGATGCCCCGGCGGCGGTGCGTTTCGCCACGTTGAACGTGGCGATGTTGGACGCCGCCGCAGTGACCGCGATGGGCGCGGCCACCGTCACGGAGACCACTCTGCCGGCTCTGCGAACGTGCTCCAGAACCGACTCCGTGACCGCCGTACCGGCCGTGGCCGCATCCTGGACCTTGATGCTGTACGTGCGGCGCACCGTCAATCGCACCGCGGTCTTAAAATCCACCAGATTCATCGATGCCGCCTCGCCTTCGAGGGCAGCAACGTAAACGCTTGTATCGCTCATGACTCAGGCTCCCGCCGTGTGTTGGATGGTTGCGTTGTACCCGGGGGCCTCGCATACGACCTCTGAGTCACCGACGAATCGGCTCTCCCATGCGTCTGCAAGCTCCTCCATCATCGGCGACTCGATGAGAGACACGAGCTCGCCGGTCGATGCGATCTCCCACGTCTCGGACATCAACATGTAGCTGCGACCGACGGGGCAATCGGGATCCGCCAGGACCTCGATGTCGCCGCGCGGGCCGATGATCGTCATGCTCTTGTAGGACATGCCGGGCTTATACTTGCCGATGCCCGCCGCCGGCGATGTGCCGTATGTCAGCGAGCCGGCGGCCGACAGCTCGATGCGTAGGGTGTTCCACTCCGTGGTGGACATGACCCAAAGATCCGGCATGCCTCCGAAGTCCACGATGGCGCTCGCCGCAGCGATGCCCGCGTTGAGGACCGTGAGGTTCGTCCCGTCGATGCGGATTCCGCCGTACTCCGTGGGGGAGTCGGACCGGTCCAGCGCGTTGAGCGTCGCAGGCACGCCGCTGGTACCCGGATCGAACTTGGGAATGTACCCGTCCAGGCCCGTGATTACGTTGCCGAACACGCCGCGTCGGAACAGGAAGTCACCCGCCGCAATGGTCGGGATGCCCGTGTCCCAAGAGGTGTTCGAGACGGTGATCTGTCCCTTGTTCGCCCCGTAGTACTTGACCGAAAGGACCGTGACCTCACCGGTTTTGACCGTGCCGCTGGTGCCGTCCGTGGTGGACGCCCAGAGCATTTGGTTCTTGGCAAAGTTACGAATCTTGCTCGTGTCGCTGAGCGTGATGGTGGCCGTGGTCACCGCAGAGCCCGCGCTGACCTTGCCGATGGCGCCACCGCCGTTGCCGTAGAGGAACGCGGTGAAGTCGCGCTTCCACTGTTGGATGGCGTTCCGCGACTCGCGGCCGTACGGCTTGACGATGACGGCCTTGTCAATCTTTGCTTGCCGCATCAAGCGGCCCTGAATCGAGAAGAGCGCGTACAGCGTCTTCGCTGTCAGCGTCATCTGGTCGGCGACGCTTGCCGTCTTCCCGCCCTTGGCGAGTTCGAACACAGGACCGACACCCTGCGGCAGGCCGGAGCCCATCGCGATGTGCATCTTGTCTTCGCCGAACTTGGTGTTCTTGCGGAGCTTGCCGATGAGCGGCGAGCCATCGAGGACGATGTCGTAAATAGAATTCTGCGGCCAGACCTCTTTTCCAAGGTTCCAGCCGGGTGCTGCGAGAACGGTAGCCATAGCGCGGGCCCTTCCCCGGCGCATTCCCGAGCGACTTTTGGTTATCGCTGTTGCCGGGCGCGCCGCTCGGCTGCAGCGATTCGGTCCCGGTACGACAGAGGAGCATCCTCCGTGACGATCCCAGTCCGTGACGCGGCGGCGCGGTTGCTGACAGTGGTCGCCGTGGCTGGGGCGCTATGGGGACTGGGCTTGGCGGGGTCGGCTACGGTCTCGGTCGGCGCGACGCGGGCTGGCGTCTCGGTGAGCGTGCTCGCGTATTCGCTGAGCTCGCGTTGCATGTTGATGATGACGTCGTCCAGATTGAAGTCCAATCCTTGGGACGAAAGAGTGGCGGCGACAGCGTGTGCGTGCGCGATGGCGCGCTCGGGGCTCTTCTTGAGAAATCTGGCCACGTGCGGGGCGTGTTCCGTAACTTGCTCGATGCGTGAGGTGAGCGACCGCTCTGCACGCACTCGCGTCTCAGTCTCACGCAGTTCTTTCTCTCGCGCCTCGATAGCGGCGATGCGTTCGTCCTGCTTCGCCGCGGTCTCTTGCGCAATGCGCTTGGCGGCAATCTCCGCACGCTTCGCCGGGTTCGCCGTCAGGTCGATGATGTGCTGGGCGTACTTGTCGCCCCAGCCCTTCTCCTCGATCCAACTCAGGAACTCCGTGGGGTCTTCGAAGCGCTTTTCCAAGGCGGCAAGGGAGGCCTCGCGCTTGGCGTAGGTCGCCTCGCGCTCCTTCGCCTCCCGCTCCTTCGCTACCTGCTCACGCTTCCAGGCCACGCGTTCGCGTTCGGCCTTAGCGCGCAGCTCCAGGTCCTTGTCCGACTCGCGCGGCTTGGCGGGGGGCGCCTCGACGGCGGGCGCGTCGGTCGGGGTCTCCGCAGTAGGGGCCGGCTCCGTCGGCTCCGCAGCATCGGCGATGCCCTGCTCCTCACGCGACTCGGCGGCGTAGCGTTCGAACAGCGCGTCCGTGCGCTCGTCCAGGCTCGCGACGTGCGACTCGGTGTTATCGGCACCGGGCTGGACGACGGTCGGGGCGGCGGCAGTCGGTTGCGTGGTCGGGTCACTCATGGGTCACGCTGCCATCGGTACGGGTCCGACCATCGGGTCGCCCATGGGTGGGGGCATCGCAGGGCCCATCGGGGGCGCAGGCTGGGATGCAGGATCGTTGTCGATGAGGGTCTGACACTCGGCCATGAACTCGCGCAAAGCGTCGAGGTTCGCTTCGGGACACCCATCGCTCTCGGCCTTGTTGAAGACTTGCTGAGCGCGCTTTTGAGCCCATCGGAAGTCCTGGTACGAGCTGGGCGATCGGTAGACCTCCTCGAGCTCGTCTTCGTCAGCGTCGCGGATGGCTTCGAGCTTCTCGTCGATGTTCATTCGCGCGGCCGTGTCGAGGTCGAGCTCCGCGTTGAGGTCGGGCGCGTCGAGCTGTTGCAGGAACGTCTGGCGGTCGATGAGCTGCGCCTCGAAGAGCATCTTGAGCTTATCGAGCCGGCCCGCTAACTGCTCCGGTAGCAGCGACGTCGGGTACACGCGGAGCTGGAAGTCCTTGAGCTTGACGTCCTTCCACGACAACTTGAGAAGCCCGCCCTTCATGGGCACGCTCACGGCCATGTCGCCATAGCGCTTCGCGATGCGGGCGGCGCTGGCGATAAACAGACGCGCCACCGTGAGGCACCACGACTCGTACGCGCGCCCGAAGATGACGTGACGCTCGGACTCGATATCGTCCATCGTCTGGATAGCGATGCCCGACTCGATGCCCGGCTGGTGCTGCGCCTGCGTCGACGTCTGCGACAGGCCAGCCTCCGCCAGTGCGTCAATAGGCATGTCTCTTTCGCGTTGGTAAACGGCAGGATGCACAGGCGCAGGCGTGACCCACTGCGGCGGCTTGCCAGGCTGGTGCTTGATGATGGGCACCACGCCGTTGTGCAACGACGTATCGACGATGTCCGAGCCGATGGGCACCAGCAACATGCCGCCGCCGAGCATGTGGTGGCCATCCTGGACCTTCTCGAACTGCTCGTCGACGGCGGCCTGCCAGCCCTCCAATTGTTCCACGAGGCCGGTCCCGAAGTAGCCCGCAAGCGGCTTGCTGTAGCTCATCACCGCGTACGGAAAGATGGCCTCCTCATAGGCCTCGCTCACGAGCATGACGTCGGACCCATAGACGGACACGCAATGCCTGCCAGTGCACTCGTGCTCCTCGTCGTCGTCGTGCGCACTCTCGTCGTCGCATAGGTGGTAGGCCTCGATGATACGGACTCTTAGGACCGTGCTGTCGTTCGACCCTTCCCAGTCCCAATCGTCACCCGGCGATGAACTGGACGCGTCGTAGAGCGCCTTCTTTCGCGCGTCGGCTACGTCTTGCTCCTCACCCTCACGCTTTGCCCCAAAGCGCGCGAAGGCTACGCCAAGGTCCATCGTGCGACACTGGTAGATGTTGCGCGGCTCGCCGTAGCGTGCGTCCCAGTCATCAACGTAAAGCTCCCACGGCACCACGCGCTCCACGCAGATACGCTTGCGGTCCTCGTACACGCGAACGATGCCGCGACCGAAGACGCACGCGTCGCGTACGCAATCGGGGGCGTGTTGCTCGAAAAACCGCGTCTTGTGAAACACGCCGTCAAGGAGCTGCGTCTGCTTGCGCGCGCGCTTTTGGTCGCCCCACGAGCCGCGAGCCGTGAGCACCTGCGGCAGCGGCCGATGCTTGGCAACCTTGGCCACCATCGTGTCTGTCGCCTGTTTGCAGACGTTGCGCGGCGTCGTCGATGGCGTGTAGCGCGTGTTGCTGGTGGCACTCATCGCGCCGATATCGAGCACTCCAGGACCGCCCGCGTACCGCTCCGCGTGAAAGCGATCCGCGTCCCTACGCCACCGCGTGCGCTCGCGGATGTGGCCCATGGTCGTGGTCAGCTTGTCGCCGCCCAGGCCGTCCTTGGTATCAAGATACCACTGCGTATCGACGCACCCAGCGCCAGCGATGTTACTGGTCGTCCGCATCACCCTCGACCTCACGTAGGCCAGGCACCGCGCTACCGCGGCGTCGCATTACGTAATGCTGGGGTTTCGGTTCAGCTTCGTCCGCCGGGCTTGGCGGAGGGGGCGGCACATCGCCAAGCGATGCGGATGCGAGAGCACCGTCGAACGACCACGATGCGGACAGGACTCCGTGCTGGCGCATCCACGCCAGCTTGGCCATCCAATCCTCGACGTCGCGGGAGCTGCTATCCACGGTTGCTTTCTGTATTACCAGAATTTACAGAACGCACAACATTCACCGCTTCCACCACGCCTTTGACTGCTCCTCTTTTAGGGCTTTGCGCCTGCGGGCCCGCTCGGCCTCCTCCCACTCGCTGGTGCCTCGCTCGGGCGGTGCAGCGGCTATTTCCTCGTCGCCCTGTTGCCAAAGGGCCAGCACCCAAGACGCGACGAGGTCTCCGTGTCCGCCGCCACGCCATCGCGGGTGGATGATGCTGAGGCCTCCGCCCGGGGTTGGACGGCCCTGTACCTCCCTCAGCTGTTGCAATAGCCTGGCCTGTCGAGGTAACCGCGCGCGCCCCTCACGCATCAGCGTGCGAGCTCTCACGTACGCGTCTGCTGGTGTCGTGGGCGCATCGGCAAAGGCCAACCCCGACTCTGCGAGGTACTCTACGATAGCCTCCCTGTAGTGTCCGTCGGCCATCAGGTACGAGCATCCGTGAGCCACCAGCGTGCTCGCAAACGTGCGCACGGTCTCGCTCGGCTTGAGGGCTGCGGCATCCGTCGGGCGAAGCTCCACCAGCGCTGCAAGCGTGATCATGCGGCCATCACGGTGCGTGATGGCTAGCGACGAGGAGTCCGCACGGAAGCCAAAGTCCCCGCCAGCCGAAACGCGCTGGCCTGGCGTCGGCAGCATTGGCAGCACTAGCGTATCGTCGATGCATTGCTCGATGAGCGTGGTTGGGAAAAACAGCGTCGTCCCGCCACGCATAAAGCGCGCGTCGAATTCGCGCTCCGCATTGTCTGGGTCTCGACGTCGCTCGCGCTCCACCTGCTCCGCGGCGGCCGGGCGCATGGCGAGCGTGGGTGCGTGGGCCACGATGGCATCGACGGGCTTGCCCCAGTTGGTGGAGTACAGGTTGTAAAGCAGACCAGCCTCGGCCCACGGCGTGGACGCTACGATGGCTTGCCCGCCTGGTAAGACACGGGGCGCGGCGGCCTTAAAGATCTCCTCGTCGTTGACCTGGTAGCTCGCATCGCGGAAGAACGCGGCCTCGTCGAGCGCCACGTCCGTAAGTGAACGGCCACGACCGCCGTAGCCGCCTCGGCTGGCAACGCCGCCCTCGAAGGTCACACTCTGCCCGTCAGGGCGCTCAACGCGAAACGTGGACGGTGTCTCGTCCTCGCGCGTGCCACGCGACAGCCGCAACGTAGTGCGAAGCCATGGATGCGAGCGGATAGCGCCGAGCGCGTAGTTCGTAACCTCCTGCCGTAGGGTCTCGTTCATCGCGATGGTGAGCGCCACCGCGCGCTGCCCAGGTGCGAGCGTGGACAGGTCGCGCGTGTACATACCCCATACGAGCCGGAGCGCGACGAGGACATAGCTCTTGCCACCACGGCCACCGCACACGAAGACGGCCACGTTGCGCGCCGATGCGGGAAGCGTCTCGACGTCGCCGAACACCTCGCGCGCGAACGACCTGTCCTCGCCATCGAGGTCGCGCGGCTCGAGCCCGTCGTACGCAACGCTCGCGATGACGCGCTGACCGGGAGTGAGCTCGACGCCTAGCCAGTTGCAGAATGCAACAAACTTACGCGGTACCGCGGTGTTCTGGTGGCTCGCGCTTTGCTGCGACTGGAGGGCTTGCAGCTCCTGTATCGCCAGCCTCTTCAGTATCGCTGATGACACTAATCACCCTTAACCAGGTTTCGGGGTCGAGACGGTCTTTCAGTTTGGCTAGGAGAGCCTGCATCTCGTCGTATACCGTCGCCTTGACGCGTCCGCTCCACTTCGCGGGCCTGGTCCTCTCGAGGATCCAAGCGCGGCTAACCCAAGCATCCACACCTCGGCGGATCTCGCTGACGAGCTTGCGCTCCGCATAAGCCTCAGCTTTTTTGAGTGCACCGGAAAACTCGGCATACGGCTCAATGCCCCTGTTTCCTCGCTCGATCCAGCCAAGCATTGTGTCGTAGTCAATCCCTCCAGCATGACAGGCCGCAGAGCGGTAGTTGCCCTTGCGGATGGCTGATAGGATCTTCCGCTGCGACTCTGGAGTGAGGAGGGTCGGGCGACCGCCTGGCATCACCGGCGCCCACGCTGGTTGTGGCTCGTCTTTACCAATGGCACCAGATTCGGCATGACATCCTCGTCGGCCGGCCTCGCCTGCAACACGGACATCCACGGCACCAGCATCGTAACACCCGCGAGCGTGAGCGATACCGTGTCGCCCTCACGCACGATGATCCAGCCTTGCCCGGCGGTAAACGTGTCCTCGCGTGATGGTGTCGACGGATGTGAGATCGCCTTGCGCGGGTCGAGGCGGAGGAAGGAGAGGTTCATGCCGCCTCCCCAAACGCCATGCGCGTCAACAGGTAGGGATCGCCCACCCAGTCTTTGGTCATGCCGCCATCCAACGCGGCAAGGTCGGGGCACGCGTGAGTCACCCGCGACGTCACGCCGATGTGCTCGCGCAGTAGGTCCGCCAGCATCTGGACGCGCATGTCGCGCCACGGCCGCTTGATAACCGCGTAGTGAACTACGCCCGGGCCCGTCGCAGCAAACGCCCATATGACCTCCGGAGAGACAGGATCGCAAAGCACCTCAACGCGGGCGCGAGCGAGGAGGAACATCACCACGGAGTGATGACGTTCCCAGATATCCCGCGGCTCCGCAGGCTCCACGCGCGCCCGAGCTTTTGCGTACGACTTCAAAAACAGGAATACAACCCCGTCCTCATCAGTGGATTGGTCGTATGGGCGGCGGAGCCACGCGGTCATCAGTGCCCCTTCACGTGCTTAACGTGCTTGTGCGTGTCGTGCGGCTCGTCCTCGTGGTCTTTTTTGACCGCCTTGGCCTCCACGACGGGATGCTCTTCTGGCGTGGCCGCGTGCCGCTCGGGGGTGACGGGGCGCTCACGTTCGAGCTCGGGCTGATACTTGCGCCACCTATTCGCGAGCGTGCACGGTACGAACGTCTCGTCGCCAACGAATCGTACCAGGCCCATATGCTCGCACGTCTCGGCCACACGCTTTACGTCGTAGTTGCGGTAGTCGTCCTTGTCGTACGTGCAGAGCTGGTCGCCCTTGGTCACGGGGCAGCCGGTGAGGGTGCCGTCTTGGGCGCGGTAGAGAGCTTCGGGCATGGTCGTCATTGGTCGTGTTCCTCCAGACTGAACCGATTCCACTCTGCGTTGGCGCGTTTCGCTTTGGGCACCGGCACCAGCCATCACTTCACCGTTTGAGTCATAGGGGCCGATTCGGACCATCTTCGGCCTATAGCGGCAGGTCAAACCGCGGACTCTCCTGCGAGGGTTACTTGTCCACGATACGCCCAGAGATCAACCAATGACACACTCCGCGCATCGGCACCACTGGTCTCATTCACGGCAGCTGTTACAATCCAGTTGCGATAAGGAGCCCGCCATGCGCCACACCGCCGCCAAAGTTATCGCCGCCCTGCTGGAGGAGCCCTAGCCGGCGACGGATGGCCGCCTAGCAGGCCCGTAGACGCGTCCAGGTACCTTTTGATGTCCGGCGACCGAAAGCTCGCTCTAGGGCCCTTCCAGGCGCAGCAATCACCCAATGCACGCCGCTACCTCGCCACGATTCCGCCACCGGGTCACCAGGGCCATCACATCCGCCCGGCTGCGCACAATGTGGTACTCGCCCCCGTTCGCCACGAGCTCGGCGCCCCACGCGAGCTGCTCCGCCGTGGGTTTGTTCTTTCCGACCTTGAGCTCAAGGCCGCAGAATTTGCCGCGCACAACGACGACGAGGTCAGGCGAGCCGATACCGAGGCCGAAGACGAAGCGCCCACGTCGGCCCTGCTCGTTGTTGAGCACCCAGAACCCCAGGGCCTTGAGCAGGGCTCGAACCTCGGTTTTTAGCGTGGCTTCGGGGGCGCTCATAGCCTGCGACCTCCGCCGTCGTCCGTGTCGTAAAGCGTCCACGGCCAGAGCACACCGCAGCGGTATTCGAGCTCCACCACGGGTGTGTCGCCGTACCGTCCTTTCTGGCACGCGAGCTTGGTCGGCGCGCCGGTGAATGTGTGGTCCGGTCCGCGAGGTGTGTGCAGAATCCAAACGTTGTCCGCATGTCGCGCGAACCACGCCGACGAGGCGAGCTGGTTGAGGCTCGGCATCGAGCCCTGCGTCGCAGCGGCGCGCGTGATGTGCAACAGGGCCAGCACGTGGCAGTTGTTTGCCTCCGCGAGGTTCTTCAGCCAATCCGCGCGCGCCTTGCCTGCGGAATCGACGTCGCGGTGGTTACCCGGCATGGAGAGCATGAGTGCGTGGTCCACGACGATGAGGGCCAGGGGCTCGCCGCGCTTGGCCGCGGTCTCCCGGGCCTGGGCGCAGAACCGGGCCGCTGCGCCGGCTTCGGCGTGGTCGGAGCGGTTACCGAGCGCGATGCGATGCGAGGGCCCCCAGATCTCCTTCGCCGCGTTGGTTATCCGCGTCCACTCGTCCTGCCCGGCCTCGCCGCGGAAGACTCGCCCCGTCGGTACTTGGGCGTAGTTGGCTACGGTCCGGATGCCGAGCGACTCCTCGGGCATCTCGAGATTTAGGTAGACAACGCTATGCCCCTTCGCTGCGGCTCGCAGGGTGATCTGCAACGCCGCCGTCGACTTGCCTGAGCCCTGGTCGGCTCCGAGGATGGTGAGTTGCTTCGGCTCGAGCGGGGTTATTCGGAGGTCGAAATCCCGGAAGCCGGTGAGGACCGGATTCACTGGCGGCCCCTTGGCCAGGTGAGCCATGCCGCTCTGCACGGCATCGGCGAGGGTCCGCTCCGGCTTCACCGCGCCTGCGGGTCCCACGACGTGGAGCGCCGGCTTCGGCTTGGCCGCCTGTTGCTCTCGGAACTTACGGACCTTCTCTTCGTACGAATCCACCATTACCAACCCCCTTCGCGTTCACGCGATTCTGCGAGTTCCCTCGCACGCTCTTCCACCAGGTCGCTCCAGCCCTGAATCGCCTCTCGGCAGTCGAGAACGTCCTTGAGCGCCTCCGCGAGCTCGGCTTCCAGCTTCGGCAAAAAGTCCAGGTACGTCTGTAAAACCGCATCCGCCATTCCGTAGGCCCGTTGGCGCTGGAGATGCGAGTCCACGTCGACCTCGGCAGTCCACCACCATGGCCTCGGCACCGGCTCTGGATCAGACATTTGCGACCTTCTTTCGCCCGTAAAGAATCAGGTTCCTGGCTTCTTCCTCGTTGTCGGGGATGAAGTCGTCTCGGTCGGGAGAGCGGAAAATGGGGAGCCCACACTCGGTGTACCGCTGCGGCTGACCGAACTCGTCCAGCTTCGGGGGGCGCCATGCCGGAGCCTTGCCGTCAGCGACTAGCCGTCTGACCCAGTTCCTGAACGTCCCGTCCCACGTGACCTTGACGCCCCTCGACCCAGGGACGCCCTCCCAGTAGTCGGCGAACGAAGCCACTACGGGAATCGGGTCCACGCCAAGCCCGTGGCAGTACTCGACGGTGGCCTCGGATGGGGCCCAGCCCGTGGGGATTCGGTGCCCAGTCGCGTGAGGCTTCCTGGACGGCTTCGTCGATTCCTGACTCAGGCATGGAATGGCAGGCTGCCCCAGGTTGCCGTTGACGGCGTTACCGGCGATGCCTCCGGTTACAGTCACTGGCGGTGTAGGAGGAGCCGCTTGCGGCGACGGGGCCGAAGGCCTCTCTCTCTCAGAAGGCGTAGAAGGCGTAGAAGGCTCAGAAGGCTCAGAGTGACCGCGCGTGACGGCGCGTGACGGCGTGTGACTGGACGTGACGTTTTCGTTCGCCTCGTGACCGTCTGTCACATGGCGTGACGGCGTGTCACATGGCGTGACGCCTTCGTCCACGGCGCGGGCTAGGTCTCTTGCTCGCTCCCTGGACGCACGAGCTCTGGCCTTGTCGCTTAGGAGGGCCTCCTGAGCCTCCACGAACCTTGGACAGATGAGTAGGCCGTCGGGTCTGAGCTCAATAACCTTCCTACGTATGAGTTCGGGGACTGCCCGCCCCACAACATCGAGGGGCATGCGGACCGTAGCGGCCAGCGCATCGAGGCCGTCAGCCCCGAGGTCCAGGAGCCCGGCCCGGTCCACCTTGCGGAAGACCTCGTACATGAGCGCGCGTGCTTCCCACGACAGCATCACCATCGTGGTCGTGTCACGCGTGTAAACGCGGATGTAGCGTTCGTCTTCGAATCTCATAGGCCTCCCCCGTTGTCGTTAGCTTCTGCTGGTGCGTTGGCCAGGACGCGCAGCACCACCGTGAGGCGGGCCGCAAACGCGCACTGGCGCTCAAAGGGTCCGTAGGCGGTCTCTCGCTGGAGCTCCGCGCGTAGGTGGCCGAGAGGGCCGAGGTCGTGGGCGTAACGGGCGACGCGCGGCACATCGGTCATGGCTTCACCTTTTCCACGGCTTCGGAAGGCGGCCAAGTGGCGGAAACCTTGCAGTCAGGCACCCGCGCGATCATCGTTCCCTACCGATCCACCTAGACAGGTGGAGGTAAACCAGCGCCCCAACGATGAGCGCGCCGGTGATGTCGAGCTGCGGGGCGGTCATGTCTTCACCGTCCTGGGCGCCACGTTGCGGTCGGTGCTCTCTTGGTATCGGCTCTCGCCTATTGGCCTAGGGGGCGGCTCGGACTCGATGCGAGCCATCTCCCGGCGGGACCGGCATTGCGCGTCAGCGCGGGCCAACACGCCGCATTTGCAGAGGACGTACTGGGGGGTCATCGAAGCCCCCTGCGAGCCACGGTCAACGCCGCTGACAGGGCCAGGAGTGCGAGCAGGCGGGCGCGGCTCACTTCCCCCTCCTGGTCGCCCTGCGCAACTCCAACGCCACGCGCCCCAGTTCGGCTTCCAGCTCCGCTATGCGGGTATGCGCGGCCCCGAGCTCGTCGCGGAGAGCGTGGGTGGCGTATGGGTCCGGGGCCGGCGCTGGGGCGGTGCCGGTCGTGACGGCAAAGGCCGCAGTCAATCCCGCACGACGCAGGCGCGGAGGAGTCGCAACCGCAGTTCAGGCAGCGGATGACGTCGCCCTTTAGCGA
>Ga0193738_1000318_pt1 | contig 29056 bp, 40 predicted proteins | sample L2a1metaG_FD_144927 | JGI IMG/M metagenome (GOLD analysis project Ga0193738, IMG submission 144927) | Soil microbial communities from a riparian zone of the East river system, Colorado, United States - L2a1 | ecosystem: Environmental > Terrestrial > Soil > Riparian zone | place: USA: East River... | reverse complement strand
ATCTGTTCCTGTCGGCCGCGGTGGGAATGGCGCCGGGCCTGCCCTCGATCCAGACCAATCCGAAGATCGATATCTGGATGTCGACGGATCTCGGATTGAAGTGGGGCAACGCCTGGTCGAGACCGATCGGGCCGCAGGGCCTATCGCCCAATGTGCGGGTTCACAGCCTTGGGCTGTGTGGGCCGAAGGGCGTCAAGTTCAAGTTTGGATTTAGCGACCAGGTTCATTTCGCAATGATGGCGGGTGACGTCACGACGTCTCCGTTGAGGAATTGAGATGCCGACAGCATCGCCCAAGATCCCGCCGATGCCGTCGCCGGACGTGCCTCTGACGGAGCGGGACGGGACGATCAATTCGGATTGGTACAAGTGGCTGGTCGCGTTTGTGGCGATCGTGCGCACGGTGAGACAGGAGATTCCATAGATGGCCGGGTTCTTCGACACCCTCTTCGGAGGAGGAGCAGAGCGCGAGGCCGCCGACAAGAACCGGGCGCTGCTGTCGCAATACGGGCAGACCGGCAACACGGCGCTGGACAAGGGGCTAACCTCGTCCACGGGCGCGGTGCAGGGCGGCGCCGATCGCGCGGCGGGCTATCTCGGGCAGAATGCCGGCCTCTACGGCGACATGCGCACCGCCGGGCAGGGCTACCTCGACAGTGGCCTGAATTCGTCCCTGGGGGCGCTGGGGCAGGCCGGGGAGGCTTATCAGCCGCTGTCGGCGCTGGCGTCGAAGTATGGGCAGGGGACCGATCTTTACCTCAACAGCCTTGGCGTCAACGGCGCCACCGGCAACCAGGCGGCGCAGGACGCCTTCCAGGCGGGGCCTGGGTATCAGTTCGGGCTGGATCAGGGATTGGACGCCATCAACCGCCGGCGCGCTGCCAGTGGCATGCTAGGCTCGGGAAATGCCGATCTGGACGCGGTCAAATATGGGACGGGCCTCGCCAACCAGGAATACGGCAACTGGCAGACCAAGCTGGCCGGGCTGGTCAATCCGGAACTGACGGCGACGCAGGGCGCCGCCACGGGGATGGCCGGCAATGCCAGGGACATTGCGGCGCTGTATGGGGCCGACACCGCGGCCCGGCTCGGCCTCGAGCAGGCCGTGACGACCGGCCAGGCCGGCGCCAACACCAACCTGGCGAACAACCAGGTCGCGCTCGGCAACTCGCTGGCGGGGCTGTATTCGGGCGACGCCACCAACCGGGTGGGGCTGCAGGGCAATATCACCTCGGGCGGCATGTCGGCCAACAACACCCAGGCGGCGGGTGAGGCCGCTGGCGCCAAGAACCTGCTCGGGGCCGGCATGAGCCTGGCGAGCCTGGCAACAGGTGGGCTGGGTGGCGGCGGTCTTAGCAGCCTTGGGAGCCTGTTCGGCGGCGGTAGCGGGGGCACGGCGTCAACCATGAACTACGGCGGCCAGTCGTGGCCGGCGTTCAGGTGATCTGATGATCCAGCCGCTACAAATCGAGGCGTATAATCCCAACGCGCCCAGCGCGTTTGATTTCGCGCCATTGGCGCAGCTTGGCCAGCAGTTGCAGCAGAAGCGCCAGCAGGAGCAACTGCAGCAGGGCATGAGCCTGGCGGCGCTCGGGCAACCGGCGTCTGGCGCGGCGCCGCTATCGGGCGGGGCGCCGGCGGTGCCCTACACCGCGCCGGGCCGCAGTGGCTACGGCGGCGGGGCGGCGGCTGGCGGGACGCTCGGCACTGGCGGCAGCAACGTCCAGTCCTGGTACGATTTCGCGCGCAAGCCGCTCGAGGCGGGCGGGCTCGGCCTGACGCATGAGCAGGCGGCCGGCAAGGTCGCCAACCTGCAGGCCGAAAGCGGGCAGAACATTCCTTCGTGGGGGCCGACCGGGGACAAGGGCACGGCATGGGGTGCCGCGCAGTGGCGGAACGATCGGTTAGGTAATTTGCAGAAGTTCGCCGCCGATCGCGGCCTCGACTATCGCAGCACCGAGGCGCAGCAGGGTTTCATGCGCCATGAGTATCTTGGTAGCGAAAACCGGGCCTACAAGGCGCTGACGGCGGCTCAGACGCCGGACCAGGCGGCGAGAGCTGTCGACAGGTTTTATGAACGATCGTCAGGCAGTACGACCGGCGCACGCGAGAGCAATGCGCTGCGGTTGTCTCGCTTGTTAGGGGGCCGGTGATGCCGCAAATTCCGCAGTTACAAATCCCGCAGATGGGCGCCGTGTCGGGCGGGGTCGACTTTGCGCCGCTGGCGAATCTCGGGAATATCTACAGCAAGGCGCGGCAGGACGAGGCCAACAAGGCGGCGATTGCGGCGTTCCAGCAGACCGGGGACACAAAGGCATTGCTCGGCTCGGGCGACATGAACCTGGCGAAGCTCGGTGCGGAGCTGGAGCAGCACAAGGCGGCGCAGGCGTATCGTGAGAAAACCCATGCCGACACGGTGAATTATCAAAACAGAGTGCTGTCAAACCAGGACCGGACACAGAGCCGCGCGGACGCCGCGCAGGGGCGGCTTGAGCTTCAAAGCGGCTACATCGCAGATCCGAATAATCCGGGCGGTGTTATTCCGAGGCCGGGCAACCTGGCGACAGATCCGCAGGCTCAAGCAAATGCTCTCGGCGTCAAACGCGAAGCGGAGAGGGTAGAGCGCGAGAAGGACGCGGCGAAGGCCGGCCTTACGCCAGGCACGCCGGAATATCGGCACTTCATGGCGACCGGCACCTACAAGGACGCCACGACGGGCAATCTGTCGGAGGGGGGCGCCGAGAAGCTCGCCGAGAAGGGTGGATCGTTCGAGGATTTCAGTCGCCTAAGCGCAGGGTTCAAGGATGAGTATGGCGGGTTTGGTTCCGAAACGTATGGTGACGTTCGCAATGCGATTGCAAGCAAGAGCGGTATTGGTGGCGAAGATAGAGCAAACTGGTGGCGGGATTACCAGAACCAGAAAAATCAGGTCCGCAACAAGCTGTTTGGCTCGGCACTGACGGCACCGGAAAAGGCCGAGTTCGACAAGTCGAACATCAATATCGGCATGTCTCCGAGCGCGATCAAGGAAAACCTCAAGCTACAGCACGACGCCACGCGGCGAGCCGCCAAAAAGATGGTGGATTTCTACACCGCGCGCGGCGCAAGTCCGCAGCAGATCGAGGCGGCGCTGGGCATGCCGATGTCAGCCCTGCAGAAGATGGCTGCGCCAGGCGGCGGGGATGCGATGATTTCCCAGGCCCGCGAGGCGATCGCTCAAGGCGCGCCAAAGGCGGCGGTTTTGCAGCGTCTCAAAGACGCCGGCATTGATACGTCAGGGTTGTAATGGCCGATCAAAATCCATTCGCCGATCTGATCCCGCAGCGGACTGATAACCCGTTCGCGGATCTGATCCCGGCCATGCCTAATCCACAATTGACCCCAGGTCAGGGTGGCGCGCCTGCTCGCCTCACCATGACCATGGACGACCACGGCCTGGCGCGCCGGCAGGCGATGTCTCCGGTCGAGAAGGCGCTAAGTCCGTTCACGGAAGCCCCGCGCCATTACAAGGAAATACGAGAGGAGGCACAGCACCAGATGAGCACCGGCGTCGGGCAACTGGCGAACAGTATCACCGGGCATGGCCTGGCCGGCGATGTTCCGGAGTTCGTGTCGGGCCTGGGCAACACTGCGCTCGGCGCGCTCGGCTATGTCGGTTCGCCGATCAGTGCCGCCTACCGATCGGTTGTCGGTCAGCCGATCGAGGACGTGACCGGCATTCCCAGGGAATACACCGAGACGGTGGCGCAACTGGCGACGCCGGGATTGGGATTTACGCGATCTCCGGTTCCCGTCAATGTACCGGGCTATCGTCCTGTGCCTGGCACGACCGGGCCGGGCGCGCCGGTTAATCCTGGCAACTACCAGCCTGGCAGCGTGGGGCCGGCTGAACCGCCGCCTGTGCCTGGCGCTGGGCCGAGCGGGCAGGAGGCGGCGCTCGCCATGCAGCGGCTGCGCGAGGCCGGGCATGATGTGGACGTGCCGAGGGTGATAACCACCGACAGCGTCTCTATGCAGCGCGCCGGGCAGGGGATGTCGAACACGCCGATCATTGGCGACCCGATCGCCAAGGCGCTGCATGAGAGGGTGCCGGGTCAAATCCTTGCGGCCAGGGACAGGATTGCCGCGGAGCATGGTGGCGCAACAGCGGAAAACGCCGCCGGCCGCGCGGCTGATCTGATCGCTGAAAGGGCCGCGGCTGAAACGAGGGCCGGCACCGAGGCCGCGGCGACGTCTGACGCCGCTGTGCTGGGGGCGCATGAGCGCGCGATCGCCGAGGCCAATGCCAGGATTGCGCAGGGGGAGACGCAATCGCTCGAGCGCACCAGGGCCGCGGTTGGCGACATGAACCCGCAGGACATGGGCCAGGCGCTGATTACCCGGCTGCGGACGGGCGAGCAGGAGGCGCAGGCCGTCAAGAACCAGCTCTACCGGGAGGCCGATAGCAGCGACGCGGTGATAAATGCCGACGCGGTGAGGAATATCCGCGACCACGTCAACCAGGCCGTTACCCGCGGCAACGTCGGGGTTTACGAGGGGACGTCGCCCAGGGCGGCGGAAATGCTCGGCGTGCTCGACAAGTTCGCCGAGTTTCAGAGCCCCACGAACCTGGTGGCGCCGCGGCCGGCGGTTGCAGCGCCGGCGCGTGGCATTGGCGATAACAAGGGGCCGGCGCTGAAGCCAGCGGCACCGACGCCAACCGCCCCACAGGGGCAGAGCCTGACGGAATTCCTGGCGGGGAAGCTCGGGCCGGATGCTGAGTTAAGTGCGATCGGCGCCGACAGGCACCTCGTCAACATCGAGGGCACGGGCCGCCGCAGGCTGGTCAGACAGGGCGGCTGGGATCTGGACACTGCGCGCGAGGCGGCAGAGGAGGCCGGCTATCTCCGCGGCGACCACAAGGGAACGTCGACCGTCAATGATCTGCTCGACGCGCTCGACGCGGAAATGCGCGGCAACAAGCGGTTCGCCGAGGGGCAAGAGGGCAGCGTAAGTAGCAAAGAGGCTGCGGCGGCTTCGGAGCGGGCGCGCGCTGAACTGAGCAATTTCAGGCGGGGGCTGGAGGGCAGTCTTGCCGACGCCGGCCACGGCCAGCTTGGGCCGCAGGTCAAGCAGCGCACGCTTAAAATCATGGAGGATGAACGTCTCGGGCCGGACGAGGCAGTCGAGAAGGCGCTGCGGCAACTCGACAGCGAGGAGGGCGCTTCTAGGGGCAAGGCGCCCGGCGCGGAGTTCCCTGGCGATCGGCCGCGGCTGACGTCAGGACCGGCGGGGCCGGATGCGTCGGGTGGCGTCACCATCCAACGTGTCGATGAGATGCGCAAATATCTGCGCGGGATTGCCCAGAAGGCCGAGACGCCGACAGACGAGCGGGCCGCGGCGGCAATTATGCGGGCGTTCGAAAGCTGGGAAACCAATGCCTTCGACAACGCGCTGGTGTCCGGCAGTCCGGAGGGGCTGTCTGTGGTGCGGCGGGCTCGCGCGGCCAACCGGGATCTGATGGAGCGGTTTGGCTACAACGCGGCGCCGGGTGTGGAGGGCGCTGCCGATCGTCTGCTGAACCGGATTGCCACCGGCGAGGTGACGCCAAATGAGGTCGCTGAGTGGCTTATCGGAACGTCCAGTATCGGCGCCAAGGGGCAGTCGACGCGATTGCTGGAGCGCATTACTGAGGCCACCGGGGGCGACGCAGAAGCTCTGCAGGCCATCCGCGGCGGCGTCTGGAACCGGCTGTCGCAGTCAACGCCGGAGGAGATAAATGCGTTCTTGACCGGAAGCGGTCGGGCTTTGGCAGAGCGGTTATACACTCCGGAACAACGACAGATTATCGCGTCGCATGCCGCCACGGTTGCGCGCAGCGGGCCTGTGCGTGAGCTGGTGGGTGAGATCGCAAAGAACACCAAACCCGGAAAGATGGACGTGGCGAAAGGGCCGCTGCAACAGATCGCCGACAGCTTTGTCGGCGGCAAGCTCGGCAAGGACGAGGCTCTTTGGAAAACGATCGAGGGTTACATAAAGCCGGGTGGAGATTCGGCGGCGCTTGCCAGGCTGGTCGGTCAACTCCCCAGGGAAATGCGGGGGGATATCGCGGGCTCGGTCATCAGCGGTTTGGGGAAAAATCAATCTGGTAATTTTTCGCTGGATTATTTTGCCAGCGATTGGGGAAAGGTCACGCCGCGGGCCAAGGCGATTTTGTTCGATGAGGCGCATGTGAAGGCGCTGGATGATCTCGCAACGATCGCGGAGCGCCTGAAAAACGTCAAGAAGAAGTACGGCAACTCGTCAGGGACGGCGCAGAGCAGCGGGTTTCAAAAACTGATGGCAGTGGTTGCGTCAGTGGCTGGCGGCACCGGATCTGGAGTTGTGACACCAGGGCAGGCAGCATATGCGATCGGCGCCGGGGCGGGCAGTTATGTCGGAGCGAGGATCCTGGCGAAGCCTGCCGGCGCTGCCAGCATCGCGAAGTACGCGCGGGCGCTGGAGAGGGCAGAGCAGTCTCCGGGGCCGGCCAGCCAGGCAATGGTTTCGATGACCGAGCGCAACCTGGTCAACACTATCAAGACGCTCGGGGCGACGCGCGCGCCGCCGTCAGGGCAGGGTATGCGGCTCTTGCAGGGTCCGGTGCCAGCAGGCGCAGAGAACGAACAGCGTTAGCCCGTAAGGGTACGGGACGAGCAGCCACAAGAATACGAGCAGAGAAATCCAGAGGGCAGGATATGGCCGGGTTATACCCATTATCGAGATACCAGCAATTTGACGAGAACGGCCAGTTGCTGGTTGGCGCGCGCCTGTTCCTGTTCGACGGCGGCACCACCACGCCGCGCGTTGGATACCGCGATAGTTCGCTGACGACCGAACACCCGAACCCCATTGTTGCTGACGCGGCAGGACGCCTGCCGCTGATTTACCTGGAAGATGGATTTTATCGCCAGCGCCTGACCACCGCAAGCGGTGTAGTCGTTTTTGACGATGACGGGATCCCGGTGGTATCGACCACTGCGGGTGGTACGGGTACTTCGGTCGATCCTAACTCGACAATGAAAACCCGCGACATCAAGATCCGGTTCGATGACCAGCCGATCGACGGCTATGTCAGGCTGAACGGCCGCACGATTGGCTCGGTAGCGTCCGGTGCCACCGAGCGCGCCAATGCGGACACTCAGTCACTCTATGAGGAATTGTGGGGCTATTCTACCGTCGCGGTGTCGGGCGGCAAGGGCGCCAGCGGTCCGGCGGATTTCACTGCCAACAAGGCTCTGGTGCTGCCGGACTGTGCCGGGCGCGGCATCTTTGGCATGGACGACATGGGCGCCGGCGCGCGCGGGATCCTGACGGCGGCGACGATCGCCAACCCAACGCTGGTTGGCAGCTACGGCGGCAGCCAGCAAGTCACGATCGCGCAAGGCAATCTGCCGGTCTACACGCTGACGGGCGGGACGAGCGGCAACTTCACGGTGTCGGGGACGTCGAGCTTAGTCAGTTCCGACCATACCCATACACTTCCAGCAATGACGACAGGAACCGAGAGCGTGGATCACACGCACGGTTACACGGCGGCGGCAGCCAATGTCGCTGTTGGCTCTGAAGCTATCTCGATCACGGCTGCTGCTGCGGTCGGAGCACGCACGACTAGCGGACGAAGTGCTGCGCATACGCATACAACTCCGGTAACGGAAACAACCGGCATCAGCGCCAACCATACTCACACCTACACCTGGACCGGCACCGCGCCGAACATCACGATCGGCTCGGGCGGGTCCGGCACTGCCACCACCAACCTGCCGCCGGTCATGCTGTTCATGGTGTATATCCGACTTTAGGAAAATCCGAATATGTACGATGTGACCTTCAGTCCGCAATCCAATCAGGCTTCGTGGGTCTTTCATGGCCGGATCACGGACATGGAAGATAACCTGATCGACATCTCAGCCTGCTCGATGGTGTTCGCTGCCAGGGCGAAGAAAACCAGCGGCCAATTGCTGCTGGCGTCGACCGCGAACGGCAAGATCACTTATCCGAGCCTTGGCATCTTCCGGTGGTTCTTCACGGAAGGCGAGATGAATGGCCTCGCGCCAGGCACTTACGATACCGGCTTATCGCTGACCAACGACGACGGCACGCAGACGGTGCAACTCTCGGTCGGGTCGCTGCCGATCGTGGACGGTGTCGTGCCATGACGGATTTGCCGGATTTCAAGATCAAGGCGCTGGTTTCGTTTCCGTCCAATGCGCTCGGCGGGACTGGCATCGACATCACCAAGTCGGACGGGCATTTCATTATTGATCTCGATTACAGCGAAATCGGTGTTTACCAGCGGATCAGCCTGGCCGACCTCAAAATCACGCTTGGAATCCCCTGATGGCAATGCTTCCAAAGCTCAAGCTCAAGGCGCTGGTTTCGTTTCCGTCGAACGTCTACGGCGGCACCGGCATCGAGGTGAACAAGGCCAACGGCAACTTTACGGTTGATCTCGATTATTCCGAGTTTGCATTTCAGGGCACGTTGCCCACGGGCAGCAATGTTCTGGTGTGGGATCCGGTTACGGATGTCTACACACTGATCCCGCCAACGGCCACGGGCGGCATTTCGGACGCGCCGAGCGATAGTTTGACGTATGGCCGCAATAACGGGGCGTGGGTGGATGCGTGGGCCTCGCCGATACTGACTGGAAATCCGACTGCACCGACGCCTGCGGCATCGGATAACGATACTTCAATAGCCACGACTGCGTTCGTCACAGCGGCTGTCGCTGCCGGGGGTGGCGGGATTTTGCCGGCAACTGCTACGCCGCTGGTCGAAAGTGGCGCGGGGGCGGTCGGCGTCTCGCTCAAATACGCGCGGGAAGATCACGTTCATCCTGCTGCCGCCGGGGGCGGCGGAAGCGGCGACGTGGTCGGACCGGCGAGCGCTGTCGCTGATCGCATTGCGACTTTCAACGGCACCACCGGCAAGATCATAAAGGATGGCGGTGCTCTGATCGCTGATCTGGCGACAGTGGCGGCGATTACCGGTCTTGTCAAAACTGTCAAGGTGCTGAAGTTCACGGCAAGCGGGACGTACACGCCGTCGGCTGGGATGCTTTATGCGGTGATTGAGTGCGTTGGCGGCGGCGGCGCAGGGGGTGGCGTTCACGCCACTGCATCAAATTTCAGTTGCGCAGGCGGCGGCGGTGGCGGGGCTTATGCGCGTTTGCTGGCGAGTGCGGCGACGGTCGGCGCGTCGAAAGTGGTAACGATTGGCAGCGGCGGCACGGGCGCACCCGGAGGCGCCACAAACGGATCCCCCGGCGGGAGCACCAGCGTCGGGGCCATCTGCGTTGCCGCAGGCGGCAGCGGTGGCGGATTTACCCAAGTCGGTGTTGCGGCGGGGGCTGGTGGCGTTGGCGCCAAAACCGGTACGGGTGATTTGATTGTTTCTGGCAGCAATGGCGGCGCTGGTCTTATTCTCGCCTCGACCGCATCCGGCTTTCTTTATTCGGGCGCGAGTGGCGGCTCTCATTTTAGCGGCTCGATAACTCCGCTATACAATGCGGACGGTGTTGCTGGGCTGGCCAATAGCGGCGGCGGCGGTTCGGGTGCGCTGGACAGCGGGGTCGTTCACCGAACGGGTGGTGCCGGCGGCTCCGGTATCGTCGCCATTACAGAATTCTGTTCGCAGTGAGGATCTGATGGCAACTGACGCGGGCGTTATCGTTGAGACGGCGGGCGGGCTGATCGTCAACCGCATCGTGTGGAGCGCCGAGGTGCCATCGCTGGATTTCGGCGCGGGCCTGGTGGCCGTGCAAGAGCCAGCCGACGCATCCTATGCCATTGGCGGAACGCTGGTCGGCGGCGTTTATACCGCGCCGCCGGCGCAGCCGCTGCCTCCTCCGCCACCGCCATACGTCGACGCCAATGCGCGGCTCGACGCCGGCATCAATGCCTCGATCGCCGCCGCGGAGGCAGTGCGCAACAGCATTCATGCCGTCCCGGCGACGTTCACAGCCGCCAATTTTCAGGCGTTCCTGATCCAGGCCAAGATCCTGTCCGACGCCTTTTTGGCGATGCTGGAGGCGCAGCAGACCGCGCCACCGCCATGATCCGCGCAGCAGCCATCGCAGCCCTACTGCTGACGACAGGCTGCGCGCAGCAGCGGCTTGGCCTCGAGCTGTACGATCCCGACGTCTACAAGCGCGCCGAGGTCGACGCCATCAATGCGGAGATGATGTGCAAGCAGGGCGCGCGCACGCCGGTTCAAATTGCGCGGTGCGTCGGCAACAGGAGGTGACTATGCTCACGTCTGTAATCACATTTTTAATCTACCTCTGCATATTCGCGATCGTGATCTACCTGGTGATTTACGTTCTCGGCGTTATCGGGGTGCCGATCCCGCCAAAGGTACTGCAGTTGATCTGGGTCATTGTCGCGCTGATCGCGGTGTTGTGGCTGGTGCAGATGGTGACAAGCGGCGGCTCGTTCAAACTCTCCAGTCCCTTTCGGCTCGGAGACACCCCCATTGCCGCCGGCCGAGCCGTTTAATCCGCGTGTATGTAGGGGCTGCTGACTATGGCTGATATCGATCTGCTGCCGCAGCGCGGCGTTCCCAGGCTTGCGCTGGTGGACGGGCTGGGCATTGCCACCAACGGCTCGCAAACCGTGCTGCAGCTCGCCCAGCGGGGCATGCAGGCGGTCTGTGCAGTGGATGGCTCCGGGGTGTCCCCAGACGGCGCCACGGTGGCACAACTGGCCCAGCGGGGCATCCGCGCCTTCTGCCCGGTGGATGAGACAGGCGTGGCCGCCGACGCCTCTACGGCCAACACGCTGCGCATGCGCGGCATCCGGCCGATGGTGCTGCTTGGCGCCAACGGCCTGGCCTTGACCGGATCCGCCACCATGCTCACCCTGGCGCAGCGGGGGCTGGGCTATTTCTGCCCGGTCGACGAGGCCGGCAACGCCACCACGATGGGCGCCGTCATCCTGGTGACCAATACCACGGTGCTGGAAAGCGCCACGATCGGCGCCAACGTCGGCACGCTGTCGGTGTCGGGCGGGACCGGCACCTACACCTTTTCCCTGACTGACAGCGCCGGCGGCAAGTTTGCGGTCGCCGGCACCAACGGCACGCTCCTGAATGTCGCCGCGGCGCTGGATTACGAGACGGCGACCAGCCACAGCATCACGGTGTCCGCGACCAACGGCGGGACGCCGATCACACGCACGATCGTCATCACGGTTGTGAACGTGGTCGAGGACACCACACCGAATGCGTTCAGTTTCACGGATGTGACCGGGGCGGCGCTGTCCACGCTGGTCGAAAGCAACTCGATCACGGTGTCCGGAATGGACGGCCCCGCCACCATGACGATTACCGGCGGTCAGTATTCCGTCAGCGGCGGTTCCTACGCCTCATCGTCAACGTCCGTTATTGCCGGCCAGACGGTCAAGGTTCGCGCGACGTCGTCCGCGTCGAATTCAACTGCTGTTAACGTGGTTCTGACGATCGGCGGCGTCAGCGACACATTCACCATCACGACAGCCGATGTTGTCAGCGGCGAGGCGCCCGGCGCCCCGTCGCTGGTGTGGGTATCCGGCACCAGCGACAACGCGCCGAACTTCAGCATCGATCTGCCGAGTGGCTTTGGCGACCACCGCGACGCCGTGGACGGCGACATCGTCCATCTGGAAATTACCGACAATATCGCTTTCTCGACGTCCTCCACCGACACGCTCGATGCCGGCGAGGTGACAGGTGACGTCGTGGCGATGGAAGCCGCCACGCTGCCGAACGGCACCTATTGGGCGCGGGCGCGGCTGAAACGCGGCGCGAATTACGGTCCTTATTCCAACGTCGAAACCAAGACGATCGCCGCTGGCGACACAACTGCGCCAACCATCACGTCGTCGGCCAGTGTCAGCCTGGCAGAGAACAGCGCACTGTCGCACGCTCTTACCGCTAACGAGGCGGTGACGTGGACTAAGACCGGCGGCGCAGACGCAGCAGCTTTCACACTGACTGGATCGACGCTGACGCTGCCGGCGAAGGATTTCGAGACGCAGGCGCATACTTGGGTTGTGCAGGTGACGGCGACCGATGCGGCGCTCAATGCCACCAACCAGACCATCACGGTCACGATCACGGATGTCGTGGAAGGCGGTCCGCCGACACTCGCGTTTGTTGGACAGGTGTCGTTCCCAACTGGGGGCGCTACTGCAATACGCACATATGTTGGAGCCGCCATCGGCAATCCGGCTTATATCGCAACGCGCAGGGTCATCTGCGTCTCGCGCAGTTTTAGTGCTGGCGTCACGCTCGTTAGTGCGACTATTGCAGGTGTCGCCGTCACCATTGACACGCAGCAAAGCAATGGCCTTGATTGCGTGGTGATCTTCTCTGCATTGATTACTTCTGGAACTACGGCCGATATAATTCTCACTCTGAGTGGAGTTGACGGCACTGCAAATCGCCTTGAAGTTTACACTGTAGATAATTCGCTGCTATCAAGTACAACGCCAACTGTTGGCGTCTCGACCAGTACGGCGCGGATATCCGCCAACGCTACCGTCGCTACGACGTCTGGTGCGTTTGTCATTGTTGCCTGGTCCAGCAACGGCGGTGGCACAACACCCGGCGTCACCGCAAGCACCAACACTCTGACAAACAATGCGAGCCAGAACACGCTGTGGTGCGGCAGCGCCAACAATGTCACGGTTTCTGCATCATGGTCCGCCACGATAGGGTGGACAACCAACTCGACCAGAGACACCCTTGTGTTGGCGGCTTACCGATGAGCGTTCTTTATCTGACTACAGCAACGCTGAGCGTTCCGATACCCGGCCACAACGGCGGCGTGTTGCAGACAAACCTGGGGGCGCCTGGTTATTCAGGCGACTTTGTCTACCTGAACGTGATCAAGCTGTTCCAGGGGTTTTATACTTCGATCACGGGGGCGACCTATGTTCCCATAACGATGTACAACAGGGATGGATATCCCAACTCGACGTTCGATTATGTGACGTATGGCGGTTGCTACTCGGTCGGCTACATCCCATCGCAGGAGGAGAGACCCGGCGACTACATGGTGACGTGGAGCGGAACCGGAACGATCTATTGCCCGAACCACACGGCTCCAATCGGGGGCAGCGGAAGCAAATCCATCTCAGGCTTTACGTTCACGCCGAACGCCGCCCGCATCACGATCGGCATCTCGGCCGGCACGAACATTTCAAATCTGCAAGCGTTCCACGTCGACGACTTGCCGAACATCACGGCAGGCGAAAAGTTCGGCGTGAAATTTCTGGAGAAATTCGCCGAGGGCGGTTACGGACGCCTGCGCTTCATGGATTGGCAGTCTGGCAATTTCGGCGGGTTGGCGCAATGGAAGTATCGATGCCCTCAGACGCATATATGCCCGGCATTTTATGATGCGCGCGCTGATCTGTTCGCGGGCGCGACCACGAATGTGGGCGATGCGTACACGATTACGTCCTTTGTAGATCCCTACTACGGGACGGCTGCGCCGGTGCATGGACAGACGTTTTTCGTCCAGTGGAGTGCCACGGCCGTCACGGAAGATCCTACACTGCAGATCAATGGACATGGTCCGTATCCGATCCTGCATCAGAGCGGACGCAAAATTTTCGCGGGGGCGGGGGCTTCAAGCAGGCCGGGGATTGGCCGAACCCACACGCTTATCTACGATGCAAACTTTAATTCTTTCCTTTGCTACGGCTCGCCGAGCAGCAACATCTATCTCGACAATGGTTTGCCGTATGAGGACATGATTGAGCTGTGCAACTTGGTCGGGGCGCATCCTCATTTTATCTCTCCGACTGCAACGGCGTCGGATGGTCCGACTGATTTCTATGCAGAGCTGGCGGCGCTGTGTCAGTCGCAGGGCGGGGCATGGATGAAGCCGGCGTTTGAAACCAACAACGAGATTTTCACAACGGCATTCAACGCGACGGAATACAGCAAACAGATATTCAACCGGCGCAACCAGGCTGGCACGATCTGGACGAACACTGCCGCGACATGGACGGGAGTGACGACGACAGGGGTTACCACGCTGACGTTTACAGGCAGCGCCCCGCCCATCGGGACATTTCTGCAGCTTGGCACATATTCGGGTCCGATCTCGTTTTCAAATCAACAGTGTTATGTGACCGAGGTCAATGTTGGCGGCGATCCGCTCAAGGTGAAAGTCAATCGCGCACCGAATGGACCAACCGGCAATCCGTGGTCTGGTTCGACAAACGTCCTTGCGGTAACAGCCGCCGGGGCAAGTCACGACTGGGTCGGGCGCATTGCGTCGATGCTCGGTCAACAGATTTCCGCTGCGTATGGCGACGACAGAACGAAATACGCCATGCTCGTCGGTGTGCAGACTGGGCTGGCTGTTACGAGCGGGGAAGTATGTGCGCAACGCATTGATAGTTTGCAGTATGTCCTTCAGGCGGGAGGTTCGCCAGCATATCTTTGGGTGACAGAGGGCACATGCGCCCAATACGTCAATCCGGGGGTGTATAACAGCAACGCGGAAATGATTGCGGCGTATAATTATTACACGACGGGGACCATCTCGATTGTCGCTGATTATGTCGACACCATGGGCAACACGTCGGGGACTTCCAGCCCGGATGGGTACACGCTGCCTAGAATGACTGCGATGTGGAATAACTGGCGCACCTTTTTCAAGGCGCGCGGCATTATGAAGCTGTCCGGCTATGAGGGCGGATATTCGTCCAACTTCATGCGCACGACGGACGCAACTACGGTCATAACGTCGCCGGTTAGTGGCGTGACGAACGCGACATCGGCAGTTGTTACGCTGGCAACGAGCAATTGGCCGTCTGGCGTGGTGGAACCCGGCCCGGCGGTAAATAATACCTGTGTCGGGTTCATGGTCGCCTTGACCGGCCTTGTCGGGCCGACCGCGCTTAACTGCACCGTGGGGCCGTGTACGTTCGCCAACGGATCCGCCACGATCACACGAACGAACACGTTTATCGCAGGTCAAATGGCACTGTTCACAACGAACAACACGTTGCCAACAGGCACCGGGTTCGGGAAAAATACGCCGCTCTATATCGTTAATCCGACGGGCACGACGTTCCAGGTGTCGACTACGAAGGGCGGCGCCGCGATCGTGTTCAACACCACGGGACAACTCGGAACACACACTGTGCAGTCGGGCTGGCGCGTCCTCGGAGTGTCAGGCAACAATGTTACCCTTGACGTTGATACGTCGAACACGACGACATATCCGGCCTGGGTGAGCGGCGGCGTGGCGAGCTACATCAACGGGCGCATCATGCTGAACAAACTGCGCGCCGACGCGAAACAGTGCGTGTCCAGTCCAGTATATCCCGCTTCTGGCATGAAGGGCTGGTCGAAGGCCATATTTAATGGCTTCCTGGACAACTCGGCTGATCCGACATTTAGCAAGGTGTTTGGCTCGCAATACCTGTTTTGTGCGTCGGTGTCGCTGGTCGGCTCTGGTGACTATGGGGATGCATCCGTGTGGGGCGGTCTCAACGACACCATCTGGACGACGCTGCCGTGCCCGATGCATTACGCCTGCGCGGAGATCAACGCGGCGTCTAGGACAAAGCAACCCCCATTTCTGAGGGTTCCCCTTGATGTCATACAGCGAGCAGCGCCTGGCGGCGCCGGTATGTCATGAAGCCGATCCCGGCAAAGCCGAGCAACATCATGGCCCATGTCGAGGGTTCCGGCACAGCAGCGACAGCAAACTCGAATGAGTTTGCATCGCGATCGGAAAAGACCGCGGTGTTGAAGCGCTCGAGGCCGGATATACGGAGCCAGACGTTTGTCTGGCCGTCGACGCAGGAGACCCCTTGCAACGCGCAAGCGGCCAGAATGGTGTCGCCAGTAATGACATCGCCGGCGCTGGTCTGAATGCGATTACGAAACTCGCCGCTGTCGACGGTGCCCCACAGCATATCGATTGTTGTGAGGCCACCAAATTTGAATAAGACATTGACGGAGCCGCCGCCGCCGCCAGCGGACAGATAGAGGCGATCGGAATTGAAGTTGCCGAACGGCGAAGCCTGGAGCGTTCCGAGGTTCCCGGAAAACAGGCCAGACTGGGCGCCAATGCCGTCGAGGGCGTGATAGATAATATGACCGTTGTCGCCGAGATTGTTGATGTGAGTATCGATGCCGGCGCCAAATAAGTTTGTGAGCGGAAGGGCGCCGGCCGGCTGGAAGAACGGGGAAGCCCGGTCAATTGCCGCGATGATGTCGACAACGTAGGCATTGGCGGGAACCGCCGAGAATGCAAGCAAGGCAGTAGCGGCTAATAAAAGTTTTCTCACGGTAATCTCCTGGTTAGTGCGGGATGCACTGCCTAACGTCGCATGACGGCGCTGGGCGGTGGATCCTATCATCTAGCGCCGGCAGCGCCACGATCGCCCAGTGACGACCTTGCCGTGCCGGCGGCAGACGTCGGGTCGCGCCACGGGCTTCACCGCGGCGACATTGACCGGCTCCGGCTCCGGTGGCGGGTAGACCAGCGGCATAGCCGCCAGCGCCCCAGCCTCAACGCGGCGGGCGTATTCCTCCCGCAGCGCGTTGTTCTTCTCCTCCCGCGTCAGATCCCGCTCGATCGTGCTTTCCTGCGCCGCCGCGGCGCCGGCCAGCAGCAAGGCTGTGAGGGCGAGGGCGCGGCGTTTTGCGTTAGTCACTTTTTGCCTCCCTCGAATGTTCTCAATGGGTTAGCTATGGGTTTTTTGCTCGAGTTAGTCAGTCTAAGTGTTTGATCCGCTTGCGCTACTTGGTAACAGCTCGTTAAGATTGGCAAAATATTAACGAGATATTTCAAATGCTTGCGAGCCGAATTAGTCAGTCCCAAAAAAATTAGTCAATCGGCTATCGCTTTTTGTTCCCTATGGCATCCTGCGCTAGCAGCCTTTGCTCGGCGGCGTCGGTGTAGCGTTCGACCTCGCGCAGCGACTTGTGGCCCGACACTGCGGCGATCTGCTTCGTGGTCTTGCCGGCCTCGGCTAGGCGCCGCATTGCGGCCTTTCGCAGTCCGTGGCTGACGCACTTTGCCGGTAAGCCGGCCTTCTCGATCGCGTCGGCCATAAAACGCGTCAGGCCGGCGCGCGTCATTGGTCGGCCATCCTCGCGACCGATCAGCGTGAGGCCCTTTGCCGGATACGCCGCCAGCGCCTTCTGTATCTCGGTGGCGAACGGGAGATGCAGTTCCGCTCCGGTTTTTTGCTGGATAACGTGCAATTCCCCGCCCACAACGTCACCCCTGGTCATTTTGGCGACATCCCCAACGCGCTGACCCGTGTAGAGCAACAAGGCGTAGGCGAGGCGCTGGCGTGTTCCTAGCGGCCATCGCTTCTCAAATGCCTGCAGCTCTCCTTCCGTCCATGTGTGGTGTGTCCCGCCCTTGAAGTGATCGACCCCGATGATGGGGTTAGCATCGACCCAGCCCGCCTTGACGGCATGCTTATACAGCGCCTGCAACACCCTCTTTGTAAGGTTCGCCATGCTTGGCCTGGTGGCGCCGATATCCGAAATCAGTTTCGCCGCCTGTCGGTGGGTAATAGCCGCGGTGCGGTGCCCGGGCGCCTTGGCAAGCGGCTCGAGCGCGGCGCGGTAGGTCTGCCGGCTGGACTGCGCCAAGTTACGAAAACTCCGTGAGGCGTAGAATTCGGTGATGAGCAGCCCCAGGCTCCCGCTGATTTTTGTGGTTGGCGCCGGTTTATTACCGAGCAGTGACTGGTAGGCGGTCATGAATTCAGCGGATCCAACCTCGCCCGGCAGCATGGCGCGGGTGGCTCCGCGGCGAAAACACCGTCTCAGTTTGCCGGTGCGGTCGCGATATTCGTTGATGTATTTGAGTTTAAGCAATGTCATCCCATGACGCTGCGGTCGCCATCTTCGGACTGTCTACAGGATGCGGCATGTTTTCCCCACTGTCCACCACGATCGACCCGTCAGGCCTGACCGTCACCCTTGAGACGTGCAGCCCGGCACTCTCAGCGGCTTTCACCGCCCGGCGAACCTGGGCCTGCGTGAAGGTGACGGCGCGGGTCATTCTGCGGCCTGCATCTCGCGTTGTTTCGCGTCCTCGCGTTCCCGGATGTAGGACAGGATGAACTCGATATTGCTTTTGATCGTCCACAGCGTGCCGGCCTCGGCCAGCACCTCGTCGTAAGTTTCCGGCCGGATGACCATCCTGCCGATTGAGTTGGTCGTCGCCACGACCGAGTTGAGGGCCTGCGCCAGCGGTTCACGGTCGGGTGTCATTGGTTTTTCTCCGGGCCGAGGGCGGCGCGGACCCACCCGAACTCGTTCAGCCGCGCTTCCAAATCAAGTGGCTCACTGCCGTCCTTAGCTTCCTCACCGAGCAGCAGGAAAACGGCGACGCGGCCCTTCTTGGCCTTGAGCGTAAACTCGGCTTCCGGCTCAACGTGCATGAAGCGAGACATTCTCAGGACGTCGCCTTTACCAAAACTGATCATTTGTCCTGCTCCGGTCCGAGGGCGGTTGCCGCCAAGGCCTTGAAGCTGGGGGAAACACAGCCATCAGGCTCGTCTATAATCACCCGCAGCGCCGTCTCCAGCGCCTCGACACGTTTTTCCAGCGCCTCGATGCGTGCGGCGGCTATTTTCAACAGCCTCTTAGTCTTGGTGTCGTAGCCGCAGTCACACGAATACTCACGGCCTTGGCATCCCCTGAAATGGTCGCTGGTGATGTGCTCGCGCAAAGCTGACTGGATGCTCATGACACTCTCTCCGGGATGAAGATGCATCGCAGCGCGATGCTGGACGTGCAGACGTGGCAGGCGGCATCAGGGCTGGGATACACGGCCCAGGCAACGCCGCGCAGGCCGCGGTAGTAGACGAAATTGACCCGGTTCTCGGTGCGGTAGGTGATTTCCGCGCACGGCACCGGACGGCAGTCCTGTTCCGAACAGCAGTGATGAGGATACCAGGCATGCGCCAGGATGGCGCCGGCCAGCAGCAGTTCACTCATGACAGCCGCTCCAGGCGCTGGTCGAGCTGCTCGATCCGTTCCTCCAGCTGCTCCATCAGGTCGGCGATCGCTTCTGCCTCTGTGGCGCCGCGACCGATCGGGCTGGTGCTGAAGTATCCATCCTCGTCGCAGTCGACGTCGTAGGTGTCGTCATCGATCGCGGACCAGTCCATGCTGCGATCGGGGATCGGCGGGTAGTCGAAGTTGGTTTTGATCTTCATCATCATCTCCGAAAAGGCTGGGGAGGCATTTGCGCCCTCCCCAGCAGTTGTCCCGTCGCCCGTGCAATGGCTTCAGGGATCAGAAGCAATAGGTGTTGCAGGTGCGGGTGTTGCCGCTGCCGCTGCAGGTGGTCGAGCAGTAGCGGGCTTCTGCCGGGACAGAGACTGCGGTGGCAAGGCCGGCGGCGAGGGCGAGCAGCAGAACAATCTTCTTCATGGTAAAAACTCCGGTTTGTGGGGACATCCCCTACGGCATCATGCCCGGTAGCCTTTCGGCGCCGGGCGTGAAGCGTTTGGGGTGGGCTGTCACGCGGCCTCCTCATTCAGGCCTAGTCCCCGATTTAACCAGGCCTGCCAGCCTTTAGCGCGGGCCTCATAGGCGTTGTCTGCGCCGCCGTGCCAGTAGTAATTATCAGGGCCGTGAAACTCCCAATGGTCGCGGCCGGCGCACCAGACCCACGCATCCTTGTAGATGCGCGTGCGGGGTGAGAACGCCTTGACGTCGCGGCTGACTGCTGTGAGCAGCGATCGGCAAAATGCGATGTTGATGTTGGTCATCTTCACAGCCCCATCATTCGTTCGTCGCGGCGCATGTCGGCGCGGGCTTCGGCGGCGTCCATGCGATCCTGCTCGAGCTGGTAGTCGACGGCGTCCTGCACGCGCTCCTGCCACTCGTTCTCGAGACAAAAGCGGATCATGGTGTTGAAGGGTTCCGGCGCCTCCACGATCGGCCAGGCTTCGACCTTGGCCTCGCGCTCGGCGTACGACCGCTGGCGGTAGCATTCGATGTAGATGCCGGTGATTTCCCAGATGCCGTCGCGCGAGTATTCGATCTCGGCGTTGCCATCGACGTTGCCGGCGGTGGTGTTCTTGTCGATCACGACCAGCGGCATTTCGTTTTCGAACTCAAATTTCATCGTGTTCATAGCGGTGACCTTTCAGAAATGATGAGCGCGAAGATCATGACGAGGCCGGCAACCGTGATTGCCGCGGCGACGATGGCGGTGAGGTCGATCACGTCACGCCTCCACTAGGAGCTGAGTGGGATAGTTCAGGGTGTTATTGCTGTGGGCGACCGCGTCCTGAAACATCTGCAGGTCGTAGGCGGTCAGCATGCAGGCGGCGAACGGATGCTTGCGATTGTAGGCGACAATCTTCTGAGCATTCGCGAGGGTCGGCTTGTTGAAGTAATCTTTGAGCAACTTGGTCATTTCGGTGTCTCCAGAAAGCGCCGCAGCGCCGTTTCGATGGAGATCAACCTAGTCTAAGAAATTTGGATTGGCAAGCCCCTTGTCCAATTTATTTTGATTGCAAGCTGAAAAAGGTATGGGTACCTGTACTAATGTACAGTGCCTCATAGAGTCGCATACCGGACATAATAATTTTGACTTATTCCAGAACGAAATTGGAACATTGGGGCTGGCTAGGAATGCCGGACATCAATCGGCTAAACAGTGGGAAGGGCGTTTAATGCAAAAGGAACACGACAACCTGCGCAGGCAGGCGATCGGGATTGTGGCACAACTGCCGGACACCACGGCCTGCGCGCTGACCACGATCGGCTACGCCCGCAACCTTATCCTGGGGTTTTTGTACAATCCCGCCACGGCGCACCTGGAGGCGCCGCCGCCCTGTCCCGCAACGCGAAAAGAACACGACAGCCTGCGCCGGCTGGCGATCCAGATCGCGGGCCAACTGCCGCAGACCACCGCCGACGCGATCTCCGTCCTCGACTATTCTCAGGATCTGGTGGTGGGCTTCTTGTGCGAGCCGACCTGTTTGGTCGACCTGGTCGCCGGCTGTGACGGCTGCGACGGCTGCTCGGACGTCTGCTTGTCCAACGTCACGGCCTTCCCGACGGCTTCAGCCAAATCGCGCTGAAGTTTCATCGGCAGGCCATCTTCCCGGCCAAGGTATAGCCAATCAAGGGTGAGGCCGGGGACGGCCCTCACCAGGTGAATAGCCACGTCCCGGTTCAGGGGCAGGCCGCGCTCGAAATTATGCCACCGCTTGTAGTCGATCCCAACGCGGACGGCGAACCGCTGCTGCGAGCCATGATCGTTGCCGGCCACATAGTGCCGCAGCACCAGCAACCGCCGCGCAATGGCGGCAGTTTCCAAATCGCTGGGACTTGGACGCTTCATGAGTATGGAACCCTGATCATGCTCCCATGAGCGGCACAGTCCAAACATTTTTCCAATCAGATTTTTTTTGATGTTGCAAATTCTAAGAATGTTGGATTATGGTTCCGGCCATGACCAATCTCGGCACCGCAACTGAAATCATCGACTTGCTCGGCGGCAACCCTGCCGTGGCGCGTCTGACCTCAAGCACTGCCAAGGCAGTTTCCAATTGGCGCCGCTTCGATCGCTTCCCGGCAGACACCTACCTCGTCATCAAGGCTGAACTGATGCGGAACGGCCACTCCGCGCCCGACCACTTGTGGTCGATGCGGGAGCCGCCCGCCGCCCGCAAGCGTCGCACTGCGTAATCGAGATCCCGCGGGGATGTCCCCATTACCGCGGAGAAAGTCCCCCAGGGGCGATTGGTGATGCGTCGTCCCTGGGGGCAACAATTCAACGAAGGAAGCGCGCCTATGAACCTGATCAATGAAATTGCGAGTTGGGAAAGCGAACTCGAAAGCCTGCGCAGCGAGGTCAAGATCCTGCGGGAAAGCAAGATCGTCAGCGATTTCGAGATCGACCAATTGCGCCGGCGCAACGTGCAGCTCGAGGAGCGGGTCGAGTATCACCTGACGCGGCACGTCAAGCTGAAAACCCAACTGGAGCGCACTGGCGCCGATCTGGTGGCGTCGCTTTCCGGCTTTGCCGACGAGGCGCCGATCGCGCAGGACGCGCCCCGCATGCTCGAAAGGGCCGCGGAGTGAGCATTTCTATCCGCACAGGTGATTGCCGGGACGTCTTGCAGACCATGCCGGACAAGTCCGTGCATTGCTGCGTGACGTCGCCGCCTTACTTTGGGCTGCGGGATTACGGCCACGCCGGGCAGATCGGGCTAGAGGCAACGCCTGACGCATTCGTGGCCGAGATGGTGGCGGTGTTCCGCGATGTGCGGCGCGTGCTGCGGGACGACGGCACGCTGTGGCTAAATCTGGGGGATAGCTACGCTGCGCAGCGTGGCGGCACGCATCAACCAGCCGAAACACTTGCAGGCGGCAAAAACGGCAAGACATCAGACGGCGAACGGGTAAACCGTGGCCGTTTCGATGGCGAAAACCCTACCCGTAACGCCAGCAAGATCGGCCTGAAGCATAAAGATCTAATCGGCATCCCGTGGCGCGTTGCGTTCGCGCTACAGGCTGACGGCTGGTATCTGCGCCAAGACATCATCTGGTCGAAGCCGAACCCGATGCCGGAAAGCGTCACCGACCGCTGCACCAAGGCGCACGAATACATCTTCCTGATGAGCAAAAGCGCGCGGTATTTTTACGACGCGGCAGCGATTGCGGAGCCGGTAACAGCGTCGACTATCGCTCGCTTAAGCCAACCGACATTGGAGCAGCAAAACGGCTCGTCGCGCGTTCCCGGCAAGATCAATGGCAACATGAAAGCCGTGCCACCACGATTTGGCGGGATCAAATACGGCGACAATGACGCGGCAGAACACCGAACCAAAAGCGGCAATGAATACGATATAGGTAACGGCACCCGTAACAAACGCAGCGTTTGGGAAGTCTCAACGCAGCCATTCAGCGAAGCACACTTCGCTACATTCCCGCCCGACCTAATCGAACCGTGCATTCTCGCGGGCTGTCCGAAGGGCGGCACCGTGCTTGATCCATTCGGTGGCGCGGGCACGACCGGGCTGGTTGCCGACCGTCTCGGCCGCAACGCCTTCCTGATCGAACTCAATCCTGACTATGCGGTCATGGCAGAGCGCCGCATCCGTGGCGATGCTGGCCTGTTCGCGGAGGTGCTGGCATGACCTGCAGCGTCCCCAACAGTCCCTGGCTTCTTCCCGGCATCAACGAGCGGCTGCTCGAGCTGTACGCCGAGGGCCACACCATGCGCGACATCACCGAGAAGCTGAACGCCGAATTCGGCCTCGATCTGACGCGCAACAGCATCATCGGCCGGACGCATCGCCTGAAACTGCCGGCCAGGGAAGCGCCCGTGCGAGAGAAGGTCAAGAGGGTCTACGTCTACAAGCCGCGGCCGCGACGCGTTCGTGTCGACGCCCCGATCGCGCCCGACATGCCGGCGCCGCGTGGCGAGGGTACGGCGCTGACGATCTACCAACTGGCAAGTGGCGACTGCAAGTGGCCGCTGGGCGACATCCAGGACCGGCCGCCGTTTTTGTTCTGCGGCAGGGATGCCGGGGATGCTTCCTACTGCCCGGAGCATCACGCTGAAGGTCACTTCCCGCCGCGGAAGGTGTGGATATGACCGACACCGGCCAGCCCTTGAAACTGATCTACCTGTCGACGCCGGATGAGCGGTCGATCCTCAACGTGCAAACGAGGGACACTGAGGCATTTTATCGTTTCGATCTGACGGACAGGGATCTGTTCCGGCTGTTGTTGCAAATGGCGACTGCGTTGCAGCGGCGTGAGGAGTTCCGATGAACATCAACGTCGGCGACTACAGCCACAAGGTCAGCGAGCACAATCTGCAGTCGATGGTGGTCGAGTACATCAAGATTGCCGGCAAGCCGCATGTGCGCGGTGTGGCGATCACGAACGAGGGCAGGCGTTCCTACAACATGGGCGCGCGCATGAAGCGCCAGGGGCTGGTTGCAGGCGCGGCGGATTTGCTGATTGCCCTGCCGGGCGGGCGCTGTGGCTGGCTGGAGATGAAGTCCCACAAGGGTCGCCAAAGCGCCGAGCAGAAAGAGTTTCAGGCGTGGTGCCTGGAGATCGGACACCCGTATGCCGTCGCGCGATCGTTCGACGAGGCGACGAAAATTTTACGTCTTTGGGGAGCACTGAAGTGATTAATTACAAGCACCACTCGCCCAGTTCCTGCAACGCATTCGCGGCATCGCCGGCGATGTGGGTGCTGGAGAGGATCTGGGGCCTCAAGCAGCCGGTCGGCGCGAAGGCGCACCGCGGCACCGCGGTCGAGGACGGCGTGACGCTGGGCTTGATGAACCCTGACGCGCCGCTGCAGGCGTGCGTCGACGTGGCGCTGACCAAATACGACACGCTGACGGCGATGAGCGGGGATCCACACCGTGAGAAGTGCCGCGACGGCATCCCGGAGATGGTTTCGCTGGTGCTGGCGGAATTGCGCCCCTACGGCATCCCGTCGCAGACGCAGGTTCGCGTGGAGTGGAAGCCCGAGGGGCTGAAGCATCCCTTTATCGGTTTTCTGGATTATCACTGGGACAAGCACAACATCACGACGGACCTCAAGACGACGGAAAAGATGCCGTCACAGGTCGTCATCAATCACGCCAGGCAAGTGGCGCTGTACGTCACGTCAAACAACGCCGATGCGAGGGTGACCTACGTCACCCCCAAGAAGTGCCAGACTTACCTGATCGACAGCATCGATGAGCACCGCAAGGCGCTCTATCAAATTGCCAAGCGCATCGAGAACTTCCTGGCGCTGTCGGACGATCCCTCATTTTTTCTAAATATAACGGCCCCCGATCTCACGCACTACTACTGGAATAGCGCAGGCGCGCGACAGCTCGCATACGAGCACTGGGGAATTTGAGAAATTCCCGGCTAACCGGGCAATGGCGCGCTGCGAGCCGATCGCAGCATTAGGAGAAGACAAGATGAGCAGCGTATTTGGTTTTTCTACCGAAGCATCCGCGGGCGGCGACTTTCTGCCGATCGTGAAATTCGATGCCCGTGCGGGGCGTTTCTTTCGGATGGATCGCGTCGACACCGGCAACGGTTTCGCCAATGAGCAGGTCGACATCACGCAGGGCGTGAAGTTCATCGCGGACTTCGAAAACGTCGAGGTTGGCTGGCTCAATTTCACGCCCGGCCAGGCGCCGGATTTTCGGCTGGTGCCGATCGGCTACCAGTTGCCTGACCGTCCCAGCCCGAACCACAAGAACGGTTTGAGGTTCATGCTGAAGCTGTCGAAGGAGTGCGGCGGCGACAAGCCGATCCGCGAGATCGCCGGCACCAGCAAGGCGTTCCTGTCTGGCGTGGAGGCTGTTTACACGCGGTATCTGGCCGAGAAGGCGAAGAACCCAGGCAAACTGCCTGTTCTCACCGTTGAGAAGATCACACCGGTAAAGACCGGCAGCGGTGCGCAGTCCTCGACCAACTACCACCCGCAATTCGCGATCAGCGGCTGGTCCGAGCGCAAGGATCTGGCGTTCGTGCCGAAGTCGGGGGCTGCTCCCGCCTCCGCCAAGGCTACGGCGGGGCAGGCCGATGCGCCTTCTGTCGCTCCGTCGACCGGCTCGACGCGGGCGGCGGCGCCTGCTGCGCAGACTGAACTGGTCGACGATTTCGGCTAGCCGAATGGCTGTGGGGCGAGGTTGGCTGCAACCTTCCTCGCCCCTGCACCGTCCATCGCTACCCGGTTAGAGGATCGAAACAGAGGCGCGGCATGGACGGTAGCACCAATATAAGATTTTTTCCCCGCAAGCATCCGGGTCCGCCCCCCGATCGCGTCGTGCCGGCAAGGTGCAGCCATGATCGGCTGCGCTTTGTGTGGCGTATTTTCGAGGGCAAAGGCCCTAAAACCCGGCGCTACGGCTTCCAGTGCCTGGCGTGCGGCCGATCAGGCCGCAAGGGTTTTTCCGGCAATATGGACGGCTCATACACCTGGGTCGGTTCCAAGAATTGCTACGAATATTTCGAGGAGGATTGCCGCGAAGCGGTGTCCATGCATGACGCATTAACGGCGCGCCTCAAGGCCGCGGAGAATGCGTATTGGAACGACCTCTACGATCGCCGGAAAGAGCGCAAGGGCGCGTGGTGGGACTGGTACAACAGTTATCTGGAATGCGACGCCTGGAAAGAACTGCGCCAGCGTGTGTTCGCGCGCGACGGTTTCATGTGCCGCGTCAGCGGCTGTTACCGCCAGGCCGAGCAGGTCCATCACCTGACCTATGAGCGCGTTGGCTACGAGATCCTCGATGATCTCGTCTCCGTCTGCAGCGCCTGTCACGAACGGGCACACAGATGATGGCGGATGTCCAGACCATATTCAGCCCCGCCACGGATGCGATGTATGAGCATCTCGAGCATCTGTTCGGCGGTTACCTCGACGGTTGCCACGATGGGCTGATCGAGCTGGCGTGGACTGATACCAAACCGAACGCAGACGGGCGTTACAAGCTAAACCACGCCCGCATGTTCGGCACCGACCAGATCGATGAATTGGTGGCCAATGTGCAATGTCTACATCGGGGCGGCATTGCGCAAGCCCGGCACGTTCCCAGGCGGGCGCGCGTCGGATAGCGACGTGCTGGCGCTGACGTGCGGGTATGTCGATCTGGACGATCAGGAGGCTGCGGCTGGCGCCAAGGACCGCTACGGGCAGGGCAAGCCGACGATGGTGGTGGTGACGGGCAGGGAGCCTTACACGCGCGCCCAGATGTGGTGGCGCCTGTCCGAGCCGATCATGGATCAGGGCGCCTCGCAGGCGCTGCTGAAGGGCATGGCTGTGGCGATGGGTGGCGACACCAGCGTGACGGATCCGCCGCGGGTCATGCGGCTGGCCGGCACCATTGCGTGGCCGGTCAAGCCGGGCCGCAAGACCGAACTGACGGCGATTTCGCCGCTGAAGGAGCCGGGGCGGTCGGTCTACTCGGTCGAGCACCTTGGCAGGCTGTTCCCGCCAGTTGTTGAGGCCGAGGTGGCTGGCGTCACGCTGCCTGACGGGCTGGTCCGGGCCACCAATGCGCTCGGTATGCCGGACAAGGTTGCGGACGGGCGCGAGCGGTACATGATCCGCACGATCGGCGCCTGCCTGATCGAGTACATCGGGGAGACGGGCGCCGTCCCGACAGCCCAGGAGCTGTTTGATGTCGCCTGGCCGCAATTCGAGCGGAACGTTGATTTCAGACGACCAGGCAGGGGATCCGACGAGTTCGCCATCAAGTGCAAATACACGGTGGTCCGGTTCGAACGGGGCAAGATCAAGGGGTGCGAGACGGTCGACAAGACGATCGCCCTCTATCGGGACCGGGAGCGGGCGAGGGCATCTGCAGGGGCCTCGAAACCCAAGGAGGAGGAGCCAAAGGTAGACCCTGCCACAGGCAAGATCGTTCCTTTGCTGCTGAGTTCGGCGCAGTTCGTGGCGGGCTTCAAGTCGCCGGAATACCTGATCGACGGGATAATCCAGCAAAGCTACGTCTACAGCCTCACGGCGCGCACCGGGCACGGCAAGACGGCCGTCGATATGTACATGGGCGCCATGATCGCCCGCGGTCTGCCGTTCCACGGGCGGGAAACCAAGCGGGGGGCCGTGCTGTTCCTGGCCGGCGAGAACCCCGACGACGTCCGCGCCAGGTTCCTGGTGCTGGCCGAGCATGAGGGCTTCGACCCGGACGCGATCGACTTTCACTTCGTGGACGGCGTGATCGACATCGCCGCCAACTACACCCGGATCTGCGAGGAGGCGGCCAGGATCCCCAACCTGGTGCTGGTCTTTGTCGATACCGCCGCGGCGTATTTCCGGGGGGATGACGGCAACAGCAACGCGCAGCTCGGGGCCTACGCCAGGCTGATGCGGCACCTAACGCTGCTTCCCGGCAAGCCGGCCGTGATCGTCAACTGCCATCCGGTCAAGAACGCCAGCCATGACAACCTGACCCCGATGGGTGGTTCGGCGTTCCTCAACGAGGTCGACGGGAACCTGACGCTCTGGTCCGAGGGCGGGGAGAAGGAAACCGTCCTGCACTGGCAGGGCAAGTTCCGAGGGCCTGAGTTCGAGGCCATGAATTTCGAACTCAAGACAGCCCAGAGCGAGAGGGTCAAGGACGCCAAGGGGCGGACGATGCCGTCCGTGGTCGCCGTACCGATTAGCGAGACGGCAATGGAACGGAAGATGTCCGTCAACAAGGCGGACGAGAACACCGTGCTGCGCCTGATCCACGCCGACAAGAACATCTCGCTGGCGGGGATCGCCAAGCGGGCGGGCTTCATGCAGTCGGACGGGAACCCGGCCAAGTCGAAGGTGGGGCGGATCATGGCCCGGCTGAAGAAATACAAGCTCGCCTTCACCGACCGCGGGAACCAGTACGTCATCACCGAGAAGGGCTGCAAGGCCATCAAGGTTAAGTTCGGCGGCGATTATGATGATGAATAAAAGGTATCTAAATGCCTTTATTGCTCAAAAACCGAGCCGGTACGACTTGCTCATCGTACCGGCCGGTACGACAGCCGGTACGGTTCGGTACGATATGGTGTTAACTCGTTGAAAGGATTAAGGAATGTCTACCGGTACGATTAGGTACGTACGGCAATTTTTAGCCGTACCGTACCGTGTCCTATCCCTTAGGGATGCGGCGGTACGATTGCGGGGTGGCGGCAATGGGTAAACCCAAGCAAGACACCCGCCCGCTCGGCTCGCCCCAGTCATGGGCCAGAACCCCAGGCACGCTGCTGGTCGGCCAAGGCGCAATCGATGGCGCCGACCAGGTGGCGCTCGAGGCCGAGGCGAAGTGGGGCGCCGGCCGGCTGCGTCTCCTGGTCAGCCCCGAACTGCGGGAGAAATTCGATCGGCAACGCTACCTGTTCAATCAGGCCATCTGGCACGGCGACCTCGAAGCCGTCCGGGTCCAGTCCGCCCGCATGGCCGCGGCGTGGCGGGCACTCGACGCCGCAGCGGAAGCTGGACAATGTCCACTTCTGGACCCCGCCGTCTGGGAAGCCCGCCTCGAGGACGGCACCGTGGCGGCGATCGT
>Ga0193738_1000317_pt1 | contig 29157 bp, 23 predicted proteins | sample L2a1metaG_FD_144927 | JGI IMG/M metagenome (GOLD analysis project Ga0193738, IMG submission 144927) | Soil microbial communities from a riparian zone of the East river system, Colorado, United States - L2a1 | ecosystem: Environmental > Terrestrial > Soil > Riparian zone | place: USA: East River... | reverse complement strand
CTAGCCAGCTGAGCTAATCCCCCATTTTTATTGGGCTCATAGCTATCAGCTAATAGCCATTAGCTTAAGTAGACCCGACCAGATTTGAACTGGTGACCCCTACATTATCAGTGTAGTGCTCTAACCAGGCTGAGCTACGGATCTGGGTAGCCCCTTATAATCGGGTTACTAAATTTAAAAGAGCATAAAAAAATTGAAAGTGAAGGGAAACAACAGCAATAAGTGTTTGCTCTAAAAAGGAGGTATTCCAGCCGCACCTTCCGATACGGCTACCTTGTTACGACTTAGCCCCAGTCACTAGTTTTACCCTAGGCGGCTCCTTACGGTTACCGACTTTAGGTACACCCAGCTTCCATGGCTTGACGGGCGGTGTGTGCAAGGTCCGGGAACGTATTCACCGTAGCGTTGCTGATCTACGATTACTAGCGATTCCAGCTTCATGGAGTCGAGTTGCAGACTCCAATCTGAACTGAGAAGAGGTTTTTGGGATTAGCTTCATATTGCTATGTTGCAGCCCTTTGTCCTCTCCATTGTAGCACGTGTGTAGCCCTGGGCATAAAGGCCATGATGACTTGACATCATCCCCTCCTTCCTCACGTCTTACGACGGCAGTTTCACTAGAGTTCCCAGCGTTACCTGATGGCAACTAGTGATGGGGGTTGCGCTCGTTGCGGGACTTAACCCAACACCTCACGGCACGAGCTGACGACAGCCATGCAGCACCTTATCAGCGGTGTATTGCTACAAAATGAGCTTTCACCCACGGTCCACTGACATTCTAGCCCAGGTAAGGTTCCTCGCGTATCATCGAATTAAACCACATGCTCCACCGCTTGTGCGGACCCCCGCCAATTCCTTTGAGTTTCAATCTTGCGATCGTACTTCCCAGGTGGGATACTTAATGCTTTCGCTCAGACACTTGCAGTTTATCGCAAATGTCGAGTATCCATAGTTTAGGGCGTGGACTACCAGGGTATCTAATCCTGTTTGATCCCCACGCTTTCGTGCCTCAGTGTCAATATTTGTGTAGCCAGCTGCCTTCGCAATTGGTGTTCTATGTCATATCTAAGCATTTCACCGCTACATGACATATTCCGCTGACCTCCACAGTATTCAAGACAAATAGTATCAATGGCAGTTTCCGGGTTAAGCCCGGAGATTTCACCACTGACTTACTTGCCCACCTACGCACCCTTTAAACCCAGTGAATCCGGATAACGCTTGCACCCTCCGTATTACCGCGGCTGCTGGCACGGAGTTAGCCGGTGCTTATTCATCTGGTACCGTCAACCATTTTAGAAAAAATGGATTTCTTCCCAGATAAAAGAAGTTTACAATCCAGAGGACCTTCATCCTCCACGCGGCATGGCTGGTTCAGACTTGCGTCCATTGACCAATATTCCTTACTGCTGCCTCCCGTAGGAGTCGGGCCCGTGTCTCAGTGCCCGTGTGACTGGTCGTGCTCTCACACCAGTTACTGATCGTCGACTTGGTGGGCCGTTACCCCGCCAACTATCTAATCAGCCGCACACCCATCTTCTAGCGCATTGCTGCTATAATATAAAAGTGATGCCACTTCTATATGTTACGGAGTATTAATCCAAGTTTCCCTGGGCTATTCTCCACTAAAAGGAAGGTTGTGTACGTGTTCCGCACCCGTTTGCCGGTCGCCATCAACTGTATTGCTACAGTCATGCTGCCCCACGACTTGCATGTATTAAGCCTGCCGCTAGCGTTCATCCTGAGCCAGGATCAAACTCTCCATTGTAAATGTTGTTTGATACTGACATTTTAATTCTCAAGAATTAACGTGTCAAATCGAATGTATTTCGCTTGACTTACCTTGATTCCGATATAAATCGGAATGCTGTTGTTTCCCTACTTTCAAAGATCTTTAGCGATTACCGCTTTCCCATTTTTTAATTTGGGAGTGCAAAGGTAAAGGCTCGTATGTTTCCCACCAAAATTTTTGCTACATTTTTTTATAGCTTTTGGTTTGAATTTCAATTTGTTTTCGAAGAACTTATTTCCCTTTTTTAAGGGGGGCGGCAAAGATAATGTTGCTATACTTATCAGCCAATTTTTCTTGCCGTTTTTGTCCACATTTCATTCAGCAATCATTCACATTTAAAGAACTCGTTTTATCCAAACGGGCGGCAAAGATAAGAGTCGAACTTTAGCCACCAAATGTTTTTTGTGTTATAGAAATTATAAACGGACAGATAGGCCTACTGATATACGTTTCAGAGGAAAAAATTAATTGAAGTAGTCGTTAGAAAAAGCTACTTCAACAAGGAATAAGCCATTTGGAGGGGCTGAAAAGTCTGCCAGGGTGCAATCCTGTGATTCAATAATGGTTCGAAAATTATCGAGGTTTGTTTTACTTCGACCCACTTTCAACATAGTAGCTACTAATGCTCGTACCATACCTCTTAAAAAACGATTGGCTTTTACGTGGAAGACATAGCATTCTCCTTCAATCATCCAATGACTCTCCTGTATATCACAGGTAAATGACTTAACCTGCGTATTTCTTTTTGAAAATGAAGTAAAATCAGAGTATTCCTTAATGATCGTAGCAGCTTTTTGCATTAATTCCAGATCCAGGGTATATGGATAATAATAAGCATTGTCTTCTAAAAAGGGGTTCTTTTTTTGATAAACATAATATTTATACTCCCTTGTAATTGCATCAAAGCGACAATGTGATTCATCTTTTACTTTGTGTAAGTTCTTTGCGGCTATATCCTGTGGCAGTATTGCGTTTAGATTATATAAAAGCCGGGATGATAATTCACCTTTTGTATCAAAGTGAAAATAATTTTGCAGCGCATGTACCCCTGCATCTGTACGAGAAGAACCTGTTAATTGTATTTCTTCCTTAAGAAGGATGGTAAACGCCTTTTCAACTTCAGCTTGTATTGTGTTAGCATTTTTTTGCGATTGAAAACCGCTGTAATTGGTACCCTTATATGCTACTTCCAGAAAATAACGCATTGGAATTACTAATGAATCATTGCCTTAAATCGATTAATATAATATTCATCTTTTAATGCTGATTGAAGTGTAGAAAAATTTTCAAGATCACTTACATATTGATACGCTGCATCGAAAAATTTATATTTCGATTCATCAGTTAGAAATAACGCACTTAGATTTCTTACTTGTGTAGTAGAAAAGCATTTTGTCTTAAAAGTCTTTTTTGCTTCTGCAATCATCGCATCTTCATTATTTGCGCCAGCCATTCTTTTTCTTAGTTTAAAAAAATCATCTTCAACCGCCACCGCTTTACAATTGTTACTTTTAATTGCTGCTTTTTGTGCGGCTTCTTTCTCAATGGCAACAGAATCAACAGGAGGAATATCGAGAAATTTCTTTTCTTCCTGATTAGATTGTACAGGTGTTGCCTTTTTTGTATCAGGTTGAATAAGCACTCTGATGGTATCGGTTACCTGATCAGATATTACATCAAGAAAAACCAGTCCAATCCCTGTAGTAGTTGAACTTTCAGATTTAAGTTTTACGACTGATCTTTTATACTCCCCTTCTATAGGTGTTTGTGTCTTTGCTTTTTCGATGGAGTCTTGTTTTCTCAACTCTTCCTGTTTCAATAATTCGTCTTCTTTAACTTTTGCAGCGGCGATCGAATCCTCCTTCATTTTCGCTGCATTTTTGGATTCCTGACTCTCAATTTTTGAGTCGTCTTTTATTAATACCGGGGCAACTATAATTCCAGTTTTAATATCGCCTTGAGAGGATGGGATAATGTTTTTAATCTCTCCCTGCGATGAAGGGGCAATTTCCTTTACTTCTTCTTTTTTTTCTGTATTCAATGCAGTGGCTTCAGCCTTTTTTTCTACTGGCTTTTCTATTACCGGTTTTTCTTTGATCGTTGAATCATCAGCAGCTTTTGCTAGTAAATTTGTAAATGCATTGTCTTCCCTCTTTTCTGTTTTTACAGCTTGTACCGAATTAACAGATTTACTTTGAGGCATTATTGTAGCCATTGAAGTAAGGTTAAAAAGTCCCCACCCTTTGTCTCCAAAATTCTTGATCAAGAAACCCTGGTCCTTTTTATTAACAGTTATTGAATAAGGCTGATCCGCTACTTCGTTTCCATGCATCCCGATATTTACTGAGTAAATACTATCGTGGAGATTTGATAATATCAAATACCCGGCAGTTGTAGAGTTATAGATCTTCTCTCCCATGCGTGCATAAAAAGGTTGCTGATTATCCGTTTGCAAATAAATAAAATACACTTTTTGTGCATTGAGAGAAGTTGATGCAAAAAATAAGAAAATGAATAGCTTAAACAATTTTTTCATCGGAAAATTATATGGGTATAGTTGGTCAAAGTTAATATAAATAACCCTTAAGACTTCTTTAAAGAATTAACTTGCCATTTATAAAAATACCATGTCCGGCTTGCGTGACAACTTCTATTTTTGCACCCTTAAAAACTCATTATATGAAATTGGCGATTACGTTCTTTGCAATTCTTTTGTTTAGCCTCCAGTTGGTTGCCCAGGAGCCGATATCGAAAGATACTTCCTGGAAAAAACAATACCGCGAAACAGCTACTAAAATAAATGACCTTGTTCATACAAAACTTGATGTAAAGCCCGACTTTTCAAAATCCTATTTATATGGAAAAGCCTGGATCACATTGAAACCTCATTTTTATCCAACTGATTCTTTAAACCTGGATGCTAAGGGAATGGAAGTAAAAACTGTGGCTTTAGTAAAAGGCGCAAAACAAATTCCTTTAAAATATGAATATGATGACCTTAATCTCAGGATCAAATTAGATAAGACTTATAAAGCAAATGAAAATTATACTATATATATAGATTACACAGCCAAGCCAGATGAGTACCAGGAAAAATATGGAACTGATGATTTTCTTGGTATCAAAGGAATGTATTTTATAAACCCAAAAGGAGAAGAAAAAAATAAACCAACGCAAATATGGACACAGGGCGAAACAGAATCAAACTCCTGTTGGTTTCCTACTATTGACAAAACAAGTCAGAAGACAACACAAGAACTTACTGTAACAGTCAATAATAAATATGTTACCCTTTCCAATGGAAAGTTAATGAGCCAAAAGAAAAATACGGATGGAACAAGAACAGATTATTGGAAAATGGATCTTCCACATTCTCCCTATCTTTTCTTTCTTGGCGTTGGCGATTATGCTGTTGTTAAAGATAACTGGAGAGGCAAAGATGTTAATTATTATGTAGAACATGAATATGGAGCTGTTGCAAAAAAGATCTTTGGAAATACTCCTGAAATGATGGAATTCTTTTCAAAGATCACTGGCGTTCCATTTCCATGGGTAAAATATTCACAGATCACCGGTCGTGATTATGTTGCCGGCGCAATGGAAAATACAACTGCTACTATTCACCAGGAAGGCGCACAGCAAGATGCAAGAGAATTAGTTGATGGTAATAATTGGGAAGGCACAATTGCACATGAATTATTTCATCAATGGTTTGGTGATTATGTTACTGCTGAAAGCTGGAGCAATCTTACATTAAATGAGTCTTTTGCTGATTATAGCCAGACTTTATGGGAAGAATATAAATATGGTAAAGATGCCGGAGATGCAGAGAATTACCAGGGTATGCAGGGCTATTTGCAAAGTGGAAGTGAAGCAAAAGATCTTGTACGGTTCTTCTACTCGGATAAAGAAGATATGTTTGACCAGGTGAGTTATCAAAAAGGGGGACGGGTTCTTCACATGCTAAGAAATTTTGTTGGTGACAGCGCCTTTTTTAAATCACTGAACAACTATCTCACTACTAATAAATTCAAAGCTGCTGAAGCGCATCATTTACGTCTTGCATTTGAAGAAGTGACTGGTCGTGATCTTAACTGGTTTTTTAACCAATGGTATTTTGATAACGGGCATCCGTCTGTAACAATCGATTATGTTTATGATGATGCTGCAGGAAAAGTAAATGTCATAATTAAACAAATACAAAAAAGCGGAAAGCTTTTTACATTGCCTATTGCAGTTGATATTTATAATGGTGCAAATAAAGTTCGTTATAATGTTTGGGCAAAAAATGCAGTTGATACTTTCACGTTTAACTATAGCAAGCATCCTGACCTGGTAAATGTTGATGGAGATAAAATTTTATTATGGAATAAAAAGGACAACAAAACACTTGATAATTTCATTCATCAATATAAATATGCCGGTAAATATCTTGACAGGCTTGAAGCCATTCAATTTGCTGCAAAGAAACAAGATGATCCGAAAGCTCTTGAGTTACTAAAAACATCTTTGAAAGATAAATATCATGGCCTTCGCAACACAACAATATACAGCCTTGATCTTGGAAATGAAAAAGTGAAGCAAACCGTTGAGCCGATCCTTGCTGATCTTGCAAAAAATGATAAGAAATCAACTGTCAGGGCAAATGCGATCAGTCAACTAAGTGGATATAAAAATGCAGCGTATATTCCTTTATTTAAAGCGGCAACGGCAGATTCTTCTTATTCTGTATCAGGAAATGCATTGAATGCATTGCTCGAAGTAGATAAAGATGCAGCGATGAAAATAGCAAAAGAATTAGATAAAAAACCAGCAAAGGGATCATTAAAAAGTTCACTTCAGGGTGCAAAAGCTGCATCAGGAGATGAAAGTCTTGAAGAAGAAATTATCGGCGACTTTACTAGAATGCCCGTGTCACAACAAAAGTTCAATGCCCTTGGTACGCTTGGCATTTATCTGGGTGCACTAAAGAATACTGAAAAGGTTAAAGCTGCAGTTGATGAGATTGTAAAATTCCGTGAAGCAATTCCTTCACAATACAGAATTCAAACCGATCCTTACATCAATGAAACTTTACAGAACATTCTAACAAAAAAAGAAGAAGCATTGAAAGCCGATGCTGGTAACACTGCTTTGAAAGAATTAGCTGATTATATCAAATCAAAAATTCCTGCTGGAGAGAAGAAAGGATTTTAATTGATCGCTTAAAAATTTAAACCCTCTCAAAACAATGAGAGGGTTTTTTATTTTTATACCAGCTTCAGTATTTCATAGCATCAACTGTTGCGTCGCAATCACTTTATCGTTCAGTAATTTTATTGAGCTTCTTTGTTGGGAATATTTTTTACCAACTACCACTTGATCCGCCACCTCCAAAACTTCCTCCGCCAAAACCGCCGAAACCGCCTCCACCTCCACCGGACCAACCACCGCCGCCACTGCTATGTCCACCAGTGCCCCACCACATAGGTCCACCCCAATTACTATAACCACGACGTGTAACAACACCGCCGCCGCCTCTCCCACCTCTTCCAATGGCTCCAAGTATTATCCAGATCACAATAATTCCAAGAATGATATGCCATTTTTTAATTCCGCTTTTTTTACCATATCCCTCCGGCGCCTTGTACCTGCCTTCTGCTGCTTTAATTATTTCATCCACTGCCTCAGTAAGTCCGCGATAAAAATTTCCTTCTTTAAAATTTGGACGAAGTGTATTTTGAATAATTGATGATGATACATAATCTGTAACAGCACCTTCAAGTCCGTAACCAACCTCTATTCTCATCTTTTGATCACCTTTGGCTACCAGGATAACTATACCATTATCTTTCTCAGCCTGCCCACCTACTCCCCAATCCCTTCCTATTTGTAGTGCCACATCTTCAATTGAATTACCTTTTAAAGATTGAATAATGACGATTGCTATTTGATTTGAAGTGCTATTATCATAAGCGATCAGTTTTTGTCTCAGCGTTGCCTGCTGTTCTGGTGTAAGTGTATTTGTTTGATCCAATACAAGACCTTCCGCTAAAGATGGCTTTTTCGGAACAACATCAGTTTGTGCATACACACAAACTGAAAAAACTAAAGAAAGAAGAAGGAAGGATCTTTTCATGCAATCTTATTTACCGAATATAATATCATCCGGCAATTCATTTTTATCTGTATCATTATTATAGGGAAAATGTTGTGTCAGCGCCTCGCCAATATCTGTAACAACTTCTCTTATTCCGTCAGCATAATTTTCTTTGTTGAATTTGTTGATCATCTTTCTTGCTTCTGTATTCCAATATTGATCTCCCAATTTATTATGGATACCCTCGTCTCCCAAAATAGCAAGCTGATGATCTTTCAGCGCCACATAAACCAAGACAGCGTTCTTGTCAGCAGTTTCATACATTTTTAATTCAACAAAAATTTCTTTTGCCCTGTCAATAGCATCCATATAGCTGCAGCGGCTCTCAACAAAAACCCTTACTTCGCCACTTGTTCTCTTCTCAGCATTGCGAACAGCTTCGATGATCTGAAGTTTTTCTTCTTCAGTAAAAAAATCTTCTTTTTTAAAAAATGAAAACAAACTCATTTATTAAATTTTACTTCTACCGGTTTTTCAGCACCTGCTACACTTTCAAATCCTTCTTTTTGTTTAAACCCGCTGATCCCTGCAACAATATTTGTTGGAAATGCTCTTACCGATCTATTATACTCATAAACAGATTCATTAAAATCTCTTGCCGCAACAACAATCCTTCTTTCCGTTCCTGCTAATTGATCCTGCAAGGCAAGATAAGATTTGAGTGCCTGCAATTCCGGATACGCTTCAATAAGTACGATCATCCTATTTACGTTGGCGGCTAATGAATCCTGTAATTGCTTTTGCCTTTTATAGTTTTCAGCAGTTGCCTCCTGTTGACCTGTACCTGCCAAGGCACTGCTTCTTGCTTCGGATACCTTTTGCAAAACAGACTTCTCATATTCTGAAACTCCTTTTACAACACTCACCAGGTTTGGAATAAGATCCAATCTCCGTTGGTAAGTAGTTTGCAGATCAGACCAATGTTGCTTTACTTTCTCATCCTTTTTTACAAGAGAATTATAAGTAACGCCAAAGTAAAGGATCAGTACAGCAAGAATGATTATGGGAATAAGAAATTTCTTCATCGGTTAAAACTGAACTTTAGGCGCCTTCTCTGCTCCCTGGTCGGCTTTAAACCCTTCCTTTGCACTAAATCCAAACATTCCGGCAAATATATTTGTGGGAAATGACCTGACCTTCGTATTGTAAGCGTTTACAGATTCATTAAAATTAGTTCTTGAAACTCGTACATCATTTTCAATACCCTCAAGCTGACCTTGTAGTTTCATAAAGTTTTCTGTTGCTTTTAGCTCAGGATATCTTTCTACCGAAACAAGCAATCGGCCTAATGAACCACTCAGTTCAGATTGTGCCTGGTCAAACTTTTGAATGTTTTCATTCGTAAGTTGATCAGCATTCAACTGGATAGAAGAAGCTTTAGATCTTGCTTGTATAACCTGGGTCAAAGTTTCCTGCTCGAATTTGGCAGCTCCTTTCACAGTATTTACAAGATTATCTACAAGATCATATCTCTTTTGATATTCGGTTTGTACATTGTTCCAGGATTTTTTTACACTCTCATCTTGTTTCACCAGGCCATTATACCCACTGCAGCCCCATATACCAAGAATAAGAACAAGACCCAATACGATCAATAATGTTAGATTACGTGTACCCTTCATGGTTTTAAAGTTTAGTTAGAAATTAAAATTAAGTGTTTTAAAAATACTAAAGCCCCTGTTCAAATCAGGGGCCATACTTTTTTTATGACAGAATTGCTTATTGTTTGATCGCTGCGATTCCCGGCAGTTCTTTTCCTTCAAAATATTCAAGCATGGCGCCGCCACCCGTGCTCACATAACTTACTTTATTTGCGTAGCCAAATTGATTGACTGCAGCAACACTATCGCCACCTCCGACAAGAGAAAAGGCTCCTGAACTTGTTGCTTCCGCTACAGCCTTCGCAACCACCTTAGTGCCATGACGAAATTTCTCCATTTCAAAAACTCCCATTGGCCCATTCCATAAAATAGTTTTGCTTCGCTTGATCACATTCTGAAATTGATCACATGCATTTGGTCCAATATCCAGACCCATCCATCCTTCGGGTATATGATTGCTCGGTGCATCTGACGTATCTGCAGTTGCTTCAAACTTATCTGCAATTATTGAATCAGGAGGAAGATGGATACAAACTCCTTTCTCAGTTGCTTTTTTCATGATCGCTTCTGCTGTGCCAAGACGGTCTTCTTCACAAAGTGATTTACCTATCTTTCCTCCCATTGCTTTCAAAAAAGTATAAGCCATTCCTCCACCGATAATAATATCACTTGCTTTATCCAAAAGATTTTCAAGTATCAATATCTTATCTGAAACTTTTGCGCCACCAATGATAGCCGTAAAAGGTTTTTCTGAATTATGCAAGACCTTTTCAGCGCTTTTTACTTCTCCCTCCATCAGCAAGCCAAACATTCTTTTATCCGCAGGAAAAAATTTTGCGATCACCGCAGTAGAAGCATGTGCACGATGTGCCGTACCAAATGCATCGTTTATATATACATCACCGAGTTTACTAAGTTTTTCAGCAAACGTTTCATCGCCCTTTTCTTCTTCCTTATAAAAACGAAGATTTTCCAATAATAAAACTTCACCAGGTTGCAAGTCAGCAGTCATCTTATATGCTTCCTCACCAATACAATCATTGGCGAACAAAACTGTTTCACCATCCAGCAATCTTCTTAAATTCACTACAAGATGTTTCAAAGAATATTTTTCTGATGGACCATCTTTGGGACGCCCAAGATGACTCATTAAAATAACACTGCCCCCGTCCTTAATTATTTTTTGAATAGTTGGAACCGCCGCACTCATTCTTGTATCGTCAGTAATCTGATTTTTATCATTCAGCGGAACATTAAAGTCAACACGGATCAGCGCCTTTTCACCCTTAAAATTATGCTCGGAAAATTTTGACATAGTAACTATTTTGGAACATCAAAAATAGCTTAAACAAAAATGCCCCGTAAAAATCGGGGCATTAATTCTTAAACAATCTTATTTTATCAATTTAGCAAAATAATGAAGTGTGCGAACCAACTGGCTTACATAACTCATTTCATTATCATACCAGCTTACAGTACGCACCAGTTGACTATCGCCAACATTCTGCACTTTTGTTTGTGTTGCATCAAACAATGAACCGAATGAAGTGCCGATAATATCACTGCTCACAATTTCATCTTCAGTATATCCAAAACTTTCGTTAGATGCGGCTTTCATAGCAGCATTTATTTCCTCTACAGTTGTTTTCTTACCAAGCAAAGCTGTCACTTCAGTCAGTGAACCTGTTAATGTAGGTACACGTTGAGCAGAACCATCTAATTTCCCTTTCAAACTTGGAAGAACAAGCCCAATTGCCTTTGCAGCACCAGTGCTATTCGGAACAATATTTTGTGCAGCAGCTCTTGCACGACGAAGATCGCCTTTCGGATGTGGCGCATCTTGCGTATTCTGATCATTTGTATAAGCATGTACTGTTGTCATCAAACCATTTACAATGCCATACTTTTCTTCTAGCACCTGTGCCATTGGCGCTAAACAATTTGTAGTACAGCTTGCACAGCTAATTATCGTTTCACTGCCATCAAGAATACTATGATTAACATTAAATACAACTGTTTTCAGATCGCCGGTTGCCGGTGCGCTGATCACTACTTTCTTTGCGCCAGCTGTCAAATGTGCTTCTGCTTTGGTTTTATCAGTAAAGAAGCCGGTGCATTCCAACACTACATCTACGTTATGATCTTTCCATGGTATCTGTGCAGGATCTTTTTGCGCATATATTTTTATATCATCGCCATTTACTACGATTGAATTTTCTGTCGATTTTACGTCCTGGTCAAAACGTCCCTGCGCACTATCATACTTTAAAAGATGTGCCAAAACTTTGGGACTTGTAAGATCATTGATAGCCACTACATCAATACCATCCATTTTATAGATTTGGCGGTAAACAAGCCGGCCAATACGTCCAAAGCCATTAATTGCAACTCTAACTGTGCTCATGATTAGTTTAGATTTTTAATTTGAGGTGCGAAGGTAAGAAACCGTGAGGATTTGCGAGGTTCTGTGGTTTACGAGGAGAGCAATTTTTATGTACTTAGCTTCTATGCTGCTATTGAGCCCAATTGCAAGTTTATCTTGAGCTTGTCGAAGGACACTCTTGTACATTCTTATTTCTACTTAGCAATTACATTTTCTACAAAGTACATCTCGATGGGGAAAGTTATATACATGCATATTGTTGAAAGAAATAATTAAATAACGATTAAACCTTCAAAACGTTGAAACATCTTAGTATCCTGATTAATTGAAAGATTATTGAAGAATAATTTTCAAACATTTATTCTGGCAAAATGTTTGTTTATAAAGGCTCAAATAAAACGTACAATTATGAAAAAATATGTTCTTTTAATCCTGCCCTCATTATTTGCTTTATCAAACGTCAATGCACAAAAATCTTCTATTATTTTAAAAGGAGGTGTGAATCTTGCTAATGTAACAATATCAGAAAATGGAAGAATCGACGATGCAAAAACTCTCACAAGTTTCCAGGCCGGTTTTATCGGCGACATTAGCCTTGGCCAATTTATATCATTACAACCAGGATTACTTGTTACAGGTAAAGGATCAAAAACACAAAGCGGTGAAACCAGTGATGCGAATTATTTTAAAGCAACATCAAATCCGATCTATTTGGAAGTTCCCTTAAACCTTGTCTTTAAGTTTGGAGCAAAAGATGGTCCCAACTTTTTTGCCGGCGCAGGTCCTTATCTTGCTATTGGCATTGCAGGTAAAAATAAAACGGAGGGAAAAATTTTCGGCACGGCTTTCAACAGTGAAAGTAATATTGATTGGAGCAATGATGATCCTACAACATTAGATTATGAAGAAGGCGCCGGTTTTGGTATCCTGAAACGTTTTGATTATGGTTTAAATGGAACTGCAGGTATTGATTTGAAAAAAGCAGTGTTGTCTGTTAACTATGGCTTAGGTCTCGCAAAATTGCAATCAGGAAGTGAGAGCTCAGATGATGAGAACAATAAACATCGTGTGCTAAGTTTTACAATTGGGTTTAAACTATAATTATAAAAGTACATGTACGAAGTCCCTCGATTTTTATCGGGGGATTTTTTTTGAAAAAATTATTTGCCAAAATGATCATTATAATAATAGATAAAAAAATCCCTGCAACTAATTAAGTTGCAGGGAATCGATTTGTAGCCCGTACGAGATTCGAACTCGTATCACCACCGTGAAAGGGTGGTGTCCTAGCCCTTAGACGAACGGGCCTTCTACGCTAAGACTTTGAAGCCTAATGCCTCTTGTTTCAGGGGCGGCAAAGATAAGTTTCAACAGCCTGACGACAAAAACTTTTTAAATAAAAAAAGCCCCGATTTGTCGGGGCAAGTTTAAAACCGTCCTTCATGGATATAAGTTATTGCTTTGCAAGCTCTGATTTTTTAAAAATGTTAACTACAGCTTTTTGAATTTCCTTATTTGTAAGATTCCGGTTATTCACCTCGGCTGTTGTCCAACCCTGCCATACTGTTTTATCAGTTTTAGCATCAAGCATAGTTACCGTAATTGTTCCTTCTCTTATCACTTTTTCATAAGATTCATACCCCAAAAATTGAGAAGGATAAAAGATCGTTGCATAACGTCTTGTATAAGGATTATACACTAGCCTGCTGTAAGGCTGGCTGTAAACCGGCTCACTTTGTTGTTGGTTTGACCTTTCTACAAGCACATCATAATCGAGGATCACATCGGGCTTATTTTTTGACTCTCTCCAACCGATCTTCTCAAATTCTTTTGTTACTGCGGCCCTGATCTTAGATTCAATAAGATCACTTTGATTTTCCAACTTGCCATTTTCACCATGTAGCCATGTAAACGTTTTATACTTACTGAAGTTTACGGTTTCGTCTTTTTCAATATGGGCGGAACTTGCACAGCCGGCAAGTAATCCAATGCTCAGTACCGCCACAATTGCTGTTTTCAAATTTATCTTATTCATAGTCTGAGTGTTTTAAATGCTCAAACTATAAACGCAATTTTTGGCCCCGCGTTTATTAATGACTTGTGAAAAAAAGAAAAAGAAAATGCTAAAAAATCGATGTTGCAGTATTGAACTTACGTCAACCCGATCTCAGAATGTCTTTCTGGGATGTCAACATCATCAAAACCCTTTCTAAGTAAACGACTTCTGAAATCTTGTTGTACATCGAATTCACCATGCACAAGGAAAAGTTTTTTCACTTTTTTTGGATCCTGGCAGGCAAGCCACTGACTCAGGTCTTCATAATCACCATGTGCACTCATACTACGAATTGATGCCACTTCGGCATGTACTTCATGCACAACGCCAAAAATTCCTACTTCTTTGACGCCTGCCATTAATCTCCCGCCTAGAGAATTTGGTTCGCAGTAACCAGTTATTAAAATAGTGTTTCTGCTATTTTCAATGTTGTTGCTGATATGATGCTTTACACGACCCGCATCCGCCATTCCACTTGCAGAAATAATAACGCATGGGTCATTACTAAAATTCAGAAGTTTAGATTGCGCAACTGTTTTTATATACTTTAATCCTTTGAAACTAAAAGGGTCGTTATCTGATTGCATCACATGCTGAATTCTTTTATTAAAATACCCGGAATATTTTTTCACGACTTCTGTTGCCTCAATACTCAAAGGACTATCGACAAAATAGTCAAGATCGGGCAACCTGTTTTCTACTTCTAATTGGTTTAATGCATAAAGTATTTCCTGCGTTCTGCCGACGCTGAAGGCTGGCATGATCAATTTTCCTTTTTTTTCTACACAAGCCTTTTCGACCCATTGCAGTAACTGGTCAGGTGTTGTAAGATGTTCTTCATGTAAACTATTTCCATAAGTAGATTCAAGTAAAATAAAATCTGCCTGGGGAAAATTTTCAGGAGATTTTAAAATAACATCTCTATAGCGACCAACGTCTCCGCTGAATGTAAGCGTTTTTTGTTGCCCATCTTCGTTTATACGCAGATGTACACAAGCACTTCCGATTATATGACCGGCATCTGTAAACATTGCTTGCACGTCTTCAATAACATTAAACCATTGGTTGTATTCTGCTGTTGCAAAATGATCTTGTGCTTTTTTTGCATCATCTATTGTATATAAAGGAGTCAGATATGGTTGCCCTGCTGCTGCCCTTCTTTTGTTTTCGTATTTAATATCGTCCTCTTGTATCTCGGCTGAATCCTCTAATAACACACCAGTTAATTCTTTGGTAGCCGGTGTGCAGAAGATCGTTCCTTTAAAACCTTCTTTTGTCAATCTTGGAATAAGTCCGCTGTGATCAATATGTGCATGTGAAAGGATCATTGCATCAATTGTCATCGGATCAAAACCAAAATAACGATTCAGCGCATTCGTCTCTTTTCCCATTCCCTGGAACATACCACAATCAAGTATTACTTTTTTTCCATTTCTTAAAGTAATTAAATGCTTACTGCCTGTTACTGATCTTGCTGCTCCGTGAAATGCTATTTTCATTTTACTTTTTTTGGTTTAAAGGACCATGTAATAAAAAACTCAGCCACTAATTCTCCGGCCTTATTTTTTCCGATCGTTTTTGCTCTTATTGTTCTTCCATCGCCAGATTCAACTGCTTCATCAATGCATTTTTTTATTTGTGATCCATCCTCACAAACAAATGTAGTTTTATCAACTGCCTTTTTAAAATATTCTCCTTCTGTTTTTACTACCAGCATACTTACAGCTGGTTTTCTTTTATATAAATGTCCCAATGCAAGTGCACCAGTGCTCATTTCTGCCGCCATGCTTAAACAAGCAAAATAGGTGCTTCGAAAAGGGTTTTGGGAAAACCATTTAAAAGGAACAGACACTTCACATTTATTTTCGTCAAGACTTTTTACTCTTACACCGGAAAAATAGGCGCTTGGTAATTTAGAAAGTAAAAACATCCTGAACTTTAAAGGACTGGTCATCTGTTTGGAAAATAGTTGAAAGTTTGATTCCATTATTGCTCTTTATATTGAGAAGGATCTAAGGACCTTTTACTCCATTCAGTAAAAAATGATTTGACCTTTTCCCGTTCATATGATGTTTTTCCATCTTCAAGATACCATGAATTTTGGGTATGCAGCAAGTTACCTTCGCTATCCAGAATTAAAAAAACAGGAAATCCAAAACGTTGTGGGAAATTGTATTTCATTAAAAGCTTTGCGTTATAATTTTCTTTGCTGTAATTCAAATGATAAACTATATAGTTTGCATTCATTAATGAATCAAGTTGTGCATCTTTTGAAACAAACTCATGAAATCGTATACACCAACTACACCAATTGCCGCCAATTTGGATAAGAACATGCTTTCCTGATTTTTTAGATTCAATTATTGCATTGGCAATATTCGCTTCTGCATTTTCATCAGGCTTGTAAAGATTATTTTTTTTCGTATCCTGCGAAATAGAAACAACAGAAAAAAACAATAAAAGATTTGCTATAAAAATTCTTTGGAAGTGTCTCATAGTTTTTGCTACTGAATTATTGAACCAGATCAAAAATTTTAAAAAAATATTGGTAAAAGTACAGAATGATTTATCTTTTCATCTAAGAGTTTTAGAAACCACAACCCACCAAAACCACCAAACATGAAATTGCTTAAAAAAATCTTGAAATGGACATTCATTACCATTTTAATCATCGCAGTAATTTTTGTTATCATTGTTTTTTCTTTACAAAACAAAAAATTTGATGCGCCTTTTCCGAACCTGCAAGCAACTAAAGACAGCGCAATTATAGAAAGAGGAAAATATCTTGCTTTCGGGCCAGCACATTGTTCCGGCTGTCACTCCCCTGAAGAAAACCAGGAAAAAATAAATAATGGTGAACATCTCCCATTAATTGGAGGACTTACATTTAAACTTCCAATAGGTAATATTTATTCAAAAAACATTACACCCGATGATGAAACCGGTATTGGTAAATTACCAGATTCAGTGATTGCACGTTCACTCAGGTATGGAGTTGCACGTGATGGAAGAGCCTTGTTTGATTTTATGCCCTTTCATAATCTAAGTGATGAAGACCTGGTTGCAGTTCTCTCTTTTTTAAGATCGCAGACTCCCGTGAAAAATAATGTAAAAGATAATGAATTGAACTTTATAGGAAAGGCGGTAAAAGCATTTTTAATAAAACCAGTAGGACCCGATGGTGAAGTAGTAAAGACAATAACACCTGATTCTACGGCTGCTTATGGAAAATATCTAGCAACTTATGTGGCTAATTGCCGCGGTTGTCATACTAATCGTAGTCTTATGACAGGCGAATATACAGGGCCTTTTTTTGCCGGTGGATTAAAATTTGAATCGGCGACCGAGAAAGGTGCTTATTGCGTAACGCCGAATCTTACTCCGGATAAAGAAACAGGAAAAATGACAGGCTGGACACAACAACAATTTATTGACAGGTTCAGGTTGAAAAAAATTATTGCAGCATCAGATATGCCATGGGACCAGTTTAGAAAAATGAGTGATGATGATCTGAAAGCAATCTACCAGTATCTAGTAAGCCTGGAGCCCATTAAGAATGCTACCGGCCCTACTTATGTAGCTGCTGCGAGTACAAAAAAATGATCAGCTTATTATTTTAAGGGATATCTATTTGATTTATTAATAGATCTTCTAACTCATCTCTTTTGCGAATGAGATAAGCTTCGCCATTTTTTACCATTACCTCAGCAGGTTTGAATCTTGAATTATAATGTGAAGACATTTCAAAACAATAGGCACCGGCATTTCTAAAAACAAGGTGATCGCCTTCATGTACTTCTGGTAGTTGGCGATCTTCAGCAAATGTGTCCGTCTCACAAATATTCCCAACTACATTGTAAATTCTTTTTTCGCCAGCGGGATTTGAATTGTTTTCTATTTCGTGGTAAGCGCCATAAAACATTGGACGGATCAAATGATTGAGTCCGCTATTTACACCTGCGAAAATTTTGTTACCGGCATTCTTAATAACATTTACAGTAGTAATAAAATAACCTGCTTCGCTTACAATAAATTTTCCAGGTTCAAACCAAACCTGGAAATGGCGATTATATTTTTTTTCATACTGATCAAACTCCTCCTTTACTATTTTACCGAGTAATGGAATATCTGTTCCCTCTTCGCCCGGTTTGTAAGGCACTTTAAATCCTCCACCAAGATCAATCACTTCGAGATCTGGAAAATGTTGTGCTACTTCAAACAAAACTTCAATGCCTTTGGCAAATACTTCCACATCTTTTATTTCGCTGCCGGTATGAATGTGTAGTGTTCTGATGTGCAAATTGGTTTCTTTAACAACATCAAGCACTTCTTTGATACTTTCAAGCGGTACTCCAAATTTGCTATCAATATGCCCAGTAGAAATTTTCAAATTCCCACCAGCCATAATATTCGGACGTAACCGAACACCAACAGGATAAGTATGTCCAAATTTTTTTCCGAATTTTTTAAGATTGGAAATGCTATCAATATTAATATGTACCCCAAGTTCTTTTGCTTCTGTTATTTCTTCAAACGCAATGTTGTTTGATGTATAAAGAATATTCTGCGGTTCAAAGCCTGCTTTCAAAGCCAGCTTTACTTCGTTAATAGAACTGCAATCGATATTACAACCGATGGAAAGAATGTATTTAAGAATACTGATATTGGTCAATGCCTTTGCAGCATAAAAAAACTTTGTATCCACGCCATCAAAAGCTGTAAGTAATTTACTATACTGCTCTTTTATTCTTTCAGCATGATAAACATAAACGGGAGTTCCGAATTGCTTTGCAATTTTTTCTAATTGTTCAGGGGAAAGTTGTTGCGACATGTTGGCGAAGATAAGGAGCGGCGACGATGGTTAAATTGCCGAATAACCAAATTATTAACTCTCCTCTCCTTCCTGCTCGTCCTTATTTTCTATCAATTCTCCGCTTTCTGTCACTGCAAGATTTGTCGGCTCTTCAACCGGTGCAGCTGCAGAAGTTTCTTCTGTCTTTGCAGACTCAGAAATAAAATCTGATTCATTGACGATAGTAGGTTCTATGATTTGTTCAGCCAGCACTTCTTTGATCTTTGGCAGATCATCAGGTGTGTTGATCCCGAAATAATCCATAAAGCTTTTTGAAGTAGCATAAACCAATGGATGACCCGGCATGGTTTCATTACGGCCACTGATAATGATCAATTCCTTTTCCAGCAATTTTTGAATTGCATAATCGGCACTTACTCCTCTTATTGCTTCCACTTGTCCTTTAGTCACAGGTTGCTTATAAGCAATAATGGAAAGCGTTTCCATTGCAGCAGCAGAAAGTTTTTTCAAAAACTTATCGCCGTTTAACTGGGCGATCGTTTTATGGTATTCCTTTTTTGTAAGGAATTGCCAGCCCCCGCCGCTTTGTATCACTTCAAATGGATAAAATTCTGCTTTATATTTTTCAACAATACCTTCTAATGATGTTTCCACCTGGTCAAGAGAAACTTTTTCATCCATAAAAGAAAAAGCATTGTTGGCAAGATCTACGATCTCCATTGTTGTTAATGGCTTGTCACTTGCGAAGATCAAAGATTCAATATGCGGTATCAGGTTATTAATTTCCATTGATAAAATTGTTGATTAGAGAACTAAGCGTACAAGTGTGCGACGCAACGAAAGTACAATCAGCGAACTAAAGCTGGTAACACAATTATCAACATACTGTTAAGTGAAACTACAAATAAACAAAGTATGCGCAACAGTAGTTTATCCTTGCAATGCCGCCGCACCACTTACGATCTCCGTAAGTTCAGTAGTGATGGCCGCTTGTCTTGCACGATTGTAAGAAATTTTCAATGAACGTAACATTTCCTGGGCGTTATCACTTGCTTTATCCATCGCCGTCATGCGGGCACCGTGTTCAGATGCATTGGAATCAAGAACAGCTTTATATAATTGTGTGTTGAGAATTTTTGGCATCAGCTCTGCGATCAATTCTTCTTTTGAAGGATCGTAAATAAAATCAGCTTTTGTAGCGCCGGCTTTTGTTTCAACTTTAGGGATAGGTAAAAATCTTTCCACTTCAAACTTTTGCGTAGCTGCATTTTTAAACTGGCTGTAAATAACTTCCACCACATCAAATTCACCAGTTTCAAAACTTTTCATAGCAGCTTGTGCTGCTTTTTGAACGCTTTCAAAATTTAAATGAAGAAAAATATCTTTATAAGTATCTGTTACAGTAAAACGGGTTTTCAAAAAATGCTCATAACCTTTTTTACCGATGCTCCAGATAGTAACATTGCCTTTTTTAAATTGATCAGGATATCTTTCGTTGATAGTTGCTTTTGCTAGTTTGATCAGGTTGGCATTGAATGCACCACAAAGTCCACGATCACTTGTAATAACGATCAATAATACTTTTTCAACTGGTCTTTCAGCTGCAAGAGTCATTCCTGCTCCACCACCAGCATTGCTCACGATATTGCTGAGCATCTCCTGCATTTTTTTAGCATAGGGACGCATTTGAATAATTGCATCCTGTGCACGGCGAAGTTTTGCAGCACTCACCATCTTCATTGCCTTTGTTATCTGCTGCGTACTCTGAACCGACTTAATACGATTACGAACTTCTTTGAGCTGTCCTGCCATGATTCTGAAAATTGAAGGTTGAAAGTTGAAGGTTAAAAGCTTCAACTAAATCGGCCGCAAAAGTACGGGCTTAGGGATAAAAAACCAGAAGATTTTTGAAAAGAAACTAACTACAACTTCACAGCATCCTTCAGCTCAAAATTCCTTTTTAATCCGTAGGTTATGATAAATTTCCCGCCTTCTTTTGTGGGCTTTTTTAGCGGTAATATCTCTTCTTTGAAAAATTGAAGATTAATCGGGCCATTTATAAGTGCGGAAAGCCGGTCTGCTTTAACGACAAGCTGGCCATTTCTTACGGTATCAACATCATTAATATCAGCACTTGTAAAGGACGTGTCAGTTAAAATAACACTTAAATAATCAACAGGATCAAGCCCTTTGAAATTAAACACAAGATCGCCGCGGTTCAATGTTGAAGGAACATTTGGCTCAAGAGTAAAAGGTTTGAATTCAAATTCTTCGGTGTACTCTTTTTTATTCAGATCAGTAAAGCTGATCGCATGTTTGCCGGCAAATGATGCGAAAGGTTTTTGCACTTCATAATAAGCACCTGTGACCTTTGCGCTGTCCACTTTTAATTGTTCGCCATCAAGCATGACTTTGCTGGGTTCATCTAAAATAAGTGTTGTTCCATTTTTTCCACCCATGCGGTATTGAAGGTTAAGAGTCACGTCTTCTTTTCCTTCTTCCGCCCAAACTTCATAATCAAAAAACACAGCATCAGGGTTTACATCTTTACTATTCCCGATCTCATTGCTGGTGCATGAAAAAAGAAAGACCAATGAAACAATACCTATATCTTTTAATCCAAATTGATATTTCATATAATGATTTACTGTTAATACTTATTCTATGCGCAAAGTTCCCTAAGGAAATGATAAAGCGTGAAATTAATTTTAGAAGTCTTCGGTTTTTTCGCCCAGCAAAATTTCCACAATAAATTCATTGCCACTTTTTCTTAACCTGAGCCAAACTTTGAAATCTTCAAAATCACTACCGCCTTCGGAAATTGTAAACTCTGATTCTGTTTTATCCTTAGAAGTATCCGGTGGAAAAACTTTCCCAGTCAGTTTTTGTTTGCCTGTAAGAAAAGAATTTGTAATAAACGCTGATTGCAATTGAGTTGCCAGTTCATTGTATTTTGCTTTTGCTTTTGCCGCATCAGTAGTTTGCAAAAATTTTGCATAGTAGAAACTATTCTCATCAAAATCTTCTGCTACCAGGTTTTTACCAATACTTCCCGGGATATTTACAAGACTGTAGGTAAATGTCAATACACCTTCTTCATCGATCTCTTCTATGTCGGTTAATACATCATCTTCCAGTACGACATCCCCATAGATATTATCAAAAATATCCGGGTATGATTTGATCGCCGCATTTAATCCTTCAGCAAAATTTTTGGGGGTTCCGGAAATAACTTCTCCCGACGAAGTCGTTACCGAAGTAAGTTTCTTTACTACGCCGTCTTCCCAAATTCCGACTGTTAAGCGTCCATTTGTTTCAAACCTGTAACCATTGCCATTAATCCTTCCTTTCACATAATCGCCAACAAACATTGTCCCTTCTTTATTAAAAAAATATGATTTACCGGTAAATTCTCCATTTACTGCGCCTCCATAATAAGCGGTTTGCTTTGAGAGATCAATATCTAATATCTGGGAACCATTCAGAAAATCATTCTCATAATTTCCTTCGGAATAGTATTTATTATATTTAAATCCATAGCAATATCCGAATGCCCCTTTTTCATTTAGAGGTCCCCAAAAACGGGTGCTGTCTCCAATTATTACACCGTTTTTCAATTTCCCGGCAACGTAATAACCAAAATAACGCTTATTTTTTTTCAGATCATAATAATAAGAGGAATCAATAAGAAAGTTATCCTTGTTTGTAGGTCCTGCCAAAATATGATCGTCCGTTACTTCTGCGATCAAAGAAGGAGATTTTAAGAAACTACTAAATGATGGCATAGCAGATTGCACCCACTTACCATCACTCCATTCGCCTTCATAAAGTTTTTTTGACTTTATTTCATATTGATAACCCATCCCATTTCTCTTATCATCTTTATAGTTTACATCACTTACAACGGAGCCATCTGAAAATATCTGGATGCCACGCCCATTCAATTTATCATTTAAAAAGTTTCCCACCATCATCCCATTATCTTTATAAAATAAAATACCCTTGCCCTGCTTTACCCCATTCACAAATTCGCCAATGTATAATATTCCTGTTTCGGTAAGGAATGAGCCTTTGCCATTTAGTTTTCCGTTATTCCACTCACCGGTAAGAAAAGCTCCCTCTTTAAAAAACATAGTTCCCTTACCGTTATATATTCCATTTAGAAAACTTCCCACATATCTTATTGCATTTCCCGACTTATATTTAGCAACACCCATTCCACTGGGTTTGCCATCTTTTACTTCACCAGTGTATGTATAGGAAACATCCCATCCGTCTTTAAGATTTTCAATCTTTTTTACATTTTGTGCAAATAAAATTGTGGATACAATTACAAAAAAAAGAGTTGTGGAGGTCTTTTTCATTTGATTTAATTGGTGGTTTGCAAAATAACATTACTAAAAGTAAAAAACGATGAGTTGTTATAAATACTCGATTTGTATTATTCTTTTAATGTTCCATCAGGCAACACGGCAAGCAAGACCAGAGTTTTATACATTCAGGTTGATGAAGGTTAGTTAAAGAAAATGTAAGAACTATAAACCTTCAAGTATTGTTCTGCAAGTTGATTCGTGTATGTTCTTCCCCACCCGCTAATCGGAACGCTGACTAATTACTCCTGAACAAGAAGCCTTATCTTTGCCACCCTGTCAATTTGGCTCATAAGTTATTGTAGCACTTTATTTGACAGCATTTTGAGCCTCGTTCACCGGATTTAAAAACAGAACCCTAATCAAAGAATTATATGAGTTTTTTTTCGAAACTATTTGGCGGAAGCAAATCGGAAAAGGATGTAAAAAAGATCCAACCACTTGTAGGGGAGATCAACCAACATTTCGCCTCCTTGCAATCCTTCACGAATGATCAACTGCGTAATAAAACAACAGAGTTTCGTCAACGCATAAAATCACATCTTACTGCAATTGATAATGAAATTTCTTCAGCAAATAAAAGAGCAGAAGATCTTCAATTTAATGATCTGCTTGGTAAAGATGCCATTTACCAGGAAGTAGATAAATTAAAAAAGGATAGGGATAAGAAAATTGAAGAAGCCCTTAAAGATATTTTACCCGAAGCTTTTGCTGTGGTAAAAGAAACAGCAAGAAGGTTTAAGGAAAATACAGAAATAGTAGCCACTGCAACGCAGATGGATCGTGACCTGAGTGTAGAAAAAGAATATGTAACGATCGATGGTGACAAATCCATATTTAAAAATTCATGGACAGCAGCTGGTGGCCAGGTAACCTGGAATATGGTGCATTATGATGTGCAGTTGATTGGTGGAATGGTTTTGCACGACGGAAAAATTTCTGAAATGGCAACGGGTGAGGGTAAAACACTAGTATCTACTTTACCTGCATACCTGAATGCATTGGCTGGTGAAGGAGTACACATTGTAACAGTAAATGATTATTTGGCCCGACGCGACCAGGAATGGAACGGAACTATTTTTGAATGGCTTGGAATAACTGTTGATTGTATTGATAAACATCAGCCAAACAGTGATGACAGGAGAAAAGCTTATCTCGCTGATATCACTTACGGCACCAATAATGAATTTGGTTTTGATTATCTCCGCGATAACATGGTTCATTCTCCTGAAGAAATGGTACAACGCAAACATCACTTTGCGATGGTGGATGAAACCGATAGCGTTTTGATCGATGATGCCAGGACTCCTTTGATCATTTCGGGACCAATACCGAAGGGCGAAGATCAGCAATATCATATTTTAAAACCACGAGTACTGCAATTGGTGGAAGCGCAGGAAAGAATTGTGCGTAACAATCTGAATGAAGCCAAGAAAAAAATTGCTGAAGGAGATGATGATCCGAAAAGTGGCGGACTTTCTCTTTTCAGAGCTCATCGTGGTTTACCCAAATACGGACCTACGATCAAATATTTAAGTGAACCGGGCATTAGAGTAAAAATGCAGAAGACCGAGAATTATTATCTCGCCGATCAGCAAAAGGAAATGCCGAAAGTGGATACCGAGTTACTATTTCACATAGATGAAAAAAACAATTCAGTTGATCTTACTGATAAAGGCATTAGCATGATCACCAAGGCCGGTGAGGATTCTGATTTTTTTGTATTACCTGATATCGGTGTAAGGCTGGCAGAAATAGAAAAAACTGATTCCAATCCTGATGAAAAAATGCATCATAAAGAAGATGCCTTGAATGATTTTCGTGTAAAGGCTGACCGTATACATACAGTACAACAACTTTTAAAAGCCTATACATTATTTTCAAAAGATGTGGAATACGTGGTAATGGATGGTGCTGTAAAAATTGTAGATGAACAAACTGGTCGTATTCTCGATGGAAGAAGATATTCTGATGGCTTGCACCAGGCTATTGAAGCAAAAGAAAATGTAAAGATCGAAGCCGCTACACAAACTTATGCCACCATAACATTGCAAAATTATTTCCGCATGTATCATAAACTAGCCGGTATGACCGGTACTGCGGAAACAGAAGCAAAAGAGTTGTGGGATATTTATAAACTTGATGTTGTTACTGTTCCAACTAATCTTCCAATGGTTCGTAAAGATCACCAGGATCTTGTTTATAAAACTAAAAGAGAGAAATACAAATCGGCTATTGATGAAATTGAAGCATTACGCAATGCAGGAAGACCGGTGCTTGTCGGAACTACTTCAGTTGAAGTAAGTGAATTATTGAGCAAGATGCTGCAGGTAAAAAAGATCCCGCACAATGTATTGAATGCAAAACAACATGCTCGTGAAGCGCAGATCGTTGCGGAAGCTGGGTTACCCGGCGCCATAACAATCGCCACTAACATGGCAGGTCGTGGTACGGATATCAAACTTGGACCCGGTGTAAAAGAAGCTGGTGGTTTAGCGATTGTTGGTACTGAACGTCACGATAGCCGACGTGTGGACAGACAGCTTCGTGGTCGTGCCGGCAGACAAGGTGATCCGGGTACTTCTCAATTCTATGTTGCATTAGAAGATGACCTGATGCGTATGTTTGGTAGCGAACGTATTGCCAAGATCATGGATAAACTTGGTTATAAAGAAGGTGAAGTGATACAGCATAGCATGATCACATCAAGCATTGAAAGAGCACAAAAGAAAGTGGAAGAAAATAACTTCGGCATTCGTAAAAGGTTATTAGAATATGATGACGTGATGAATAAACAAAGGAATGTTGTTTATGGCAAACGTCAGCATGCGTTGTTTGGAGAAAGATTGGCGCTGGATATCGATAATGCATTTTCAGTTGTTGCAGAAGGACTGATCGCCACTTACCGTGAGCAAGAGGATTATGAAGGTTTCAAACTGGATTGTATTGTGAATTTTGGAATGGATACCAAAATTGAGAAAGAAGAATTTTTGAAAGGAGATGAAAATTCATTGATCGAGAAATTATACAATGAAGCCACAGAAAATTATGATCGCAAAAAAGAAGAGCTGAAAAAACAGTCATTACCTGTTTTCAAAAATATCCGTGTATCACAAGGCAATCATATTGAAAATGTAGTGGTGCCATTTAGTGATGGTCGCAAGATCATCAATGTGCTGACTAATTTGCAAAAGACACTTGATACCGGCGGACAGGAACTTTGTGATGCACTTGAGCGTCACATAACACTTTCCGTTATTGATGATTCATGGAAAGAACATCTGCGTGCAATGGACGATCTGAAACAAAGTGTACAAACTGCTTATCTTGAACAGAAAGATCCATTGGTGATCTATAAAATGGAAGCCTTCAATTTGTTTAAGAATATGGATAGTGAAACGAACAGGAACATTGTTTCATTTATGTGTCATGCTGCATTACCACAACAGGAACAACAGGCTCCTTTGCGTGAAGGCCATCGTGAAAAAACCGATCTCAGTAAGTTAAAAGCAAATAAAGAAGAGATCGATACAGCTGGACAGGATTATGCAGCAAATGAAAAAGATTATTATGATCCATCAGGTGCTGATGTAAAGCAACAACCAGTGAAAGTGGCACCAAAAATTGGAAGGAATGATCCTTGCCCTTGTGGAAGTGGAAAGAAATATAAAAACTGTCATGGCAAAGAATCCTGATCAGTTGTAATAAATAGCAATATCAAAAGCATTCATGAAAATGGATGCTTTATTTTTTTGAGCGATAAAGTTTAATGATTATCAATCAAGTATTTTTCATCCATAATCATTAAATTTGAAAGAGTCATATCAGCACTTAAAATGAATCATGAATCCATTCTGGCAAAAAGTAATTACATATATAGTTCTTCGACCTAAGAAGAAAGACCTTGCTGAAAAGGCTGAATACTCTCCCTATGAATTTGCCAAAGCATATTATGAATTTAAAATAACTGTAGTTGATTTTTTCAGGGACCTCCTTTTTATCTCTTTGGGAATTTTGTCTGCCGCTTTTGGTCTTAAAGGATTTTTGATCCCTAATAATTTTATTGATGGCGGCGCCACGGGCATTGCTCTGTTGATAAGACAATTAACTGGAGCAAAGCTTGGGTTGATGCTTATATTAGTGAATATTCCTTTCCTGCTTTTAGGGCTGGGTGTTATCGGAAAAAATTTTGCAATAAAAGCTGCATTGGCAATTACAGGACTTGCTTTACTAGCTGCGTTCGTTAATTTTAAACCTGTAACAGATGATAAATTACTTGTGGCAGTCTTTGGCGGTTTTTTTCTTGGGGCGGGCATCGGGCTTACGATCCGTGGCGGAGCCGTTATTGATGGCACTGAAGTTGTAGCACTTTACCTGAGCAAACAATTAGGTACAACTGTTGGAGATATCATTACAATCATAAATGTTATAATATTCGGTGTAGCAGTTTACTTTATTTCAATTGACGTTGCTCTGTACGCAATGGTAACATACCTGGCCGCTTCTAAAACGGTTGATTTTGTAATTGAAGGAATAGAAGAATATACCGGCGTCACTATTATTTCATCCCATAACGAAGAAATAAAAGACATGATCATCAACAAGCTTGGTCGTGGTGTTACAGTTTATAAAGGCCGTGAGGGTTTCGGTAAACAAGGCTATACCGATGATAAGAATATTATTTATGCAGTAGTGACAAGGCTTGAGATCAGTAGGATGAATAATGAAATTCATAAAATAGATCCAAATGCTTTTGTTATAATGACTGCCATCAAAGACGTGAAAGGAGGTATGATCAAGAAAAGACGCTTGAAACATTAAGCAAACTGCTCCTGAAATTAATTCCCGTTTATTTATATCTTTAGCTGGCAACCAAACCTGATTATGTACCAAAAAGCAAAGCACAAGGTCCATATACTTCTGCACCCTGAACTCGGCGAATCAAAAGCAGATAAAGCGATCAATATTTTTATTATCACTCTTATAGTGTTGAATGTAATTGCTGTGATGATGGAAACAGTAAAGCCATTGTATGCTAATTATAAAAAACTGTTTGACATTTTTGACCTGATTTCTGTTATAATCTTTAGTATTGAATATGTGTTACGAGTGTGGAGCTGCACGCATGACCCAAAATATAAGGGAAGTGTTAAAGGCCGGATAAAATATATGTTAACCCCGGGAGCTCTTATTGATCTCCTTGCTTTTTTGCCGACTTATTTCCACGCATTCCTGAATTTTGATCTGCGCATTCTGAGACTTCTTCGTTTTCTGCGGTTTTTTAGATTATTCAGGCTCACTGCTTACACCAGATCAGCTCAAATGATCTTTAATGTTTTCAGGTCCCGTAAGAATGAGTTGATTCTAAGTCTGGTTCTTGTCCTTTTCTTAATTATAATCGCTTCCTGCTTACTTTTTTTTGCAGAACATTTCTACCCATCAGAGGCTGAAAGTAAATTCACCAGCGTCCCCGCTACGCTCTGGTGGGCTATCGTTACATTAACTACAACAGGCTATGGAGACATGATCCCTTTAACAACACTTGGAAAAGTATTAAGCGGCGTTATTATGCTTACAGGCGTTGCTTTCTTTGCCCTGCCTGCTGGTATTATCACTGCAGGCTTTCTTGAAGAAATGAAATTAGTAAAGAAGAATAAAATCTTCAATTGTCCGCATTGCGGTAAACCGATTGACCCACATCATCATCATGATGAAAACGACAGTTAGACTGATCAAAAAGACCTCTCTATAAAAAAACCGTCACGCCTTTTAGGCGTGACGGTTTTTTTATACTCTTAACTATTAAATTAAAATGCTTTTGCCGGTGTAGCCGGTTTCAAATTATATTTTTTATTGAACCTGTCGTTTAACAATTTGTGCTTATCAGTCAGATCAACTTCTCTTCCTTGTATAAAAGCGTCAGTTACTTTACTTGTTCTCATATCAAGCAGATCACCTTCGCTGATAACAATGTTTGCATCTTTACCAACTTCAATGCTTCCT
>Ga0193738_1000316_pt1 | contig 29159 bp, 24 predicted proteins | sample L2a1metaG_FD_144927 | JGI IMG/M metagenome (GOLD analysis project Ga0193738, IMG submission 144927) | Soil microbial communities from a riparian zone of the East river system, Colorado, United States - L2a1 | ecosystem: Environmental > Terrestrial > Soil > Riparian zone | place: USA: East River... | reverse complement strand
GTGCTGCTCTTCGGGCGCTGCATTCAGGCGGCTGCCGAGTACCGCTGCTGTTGCCACCCCGGCCGACCCAAGGCCCAGTTTCTCTACGAATTCGCGTCGCTTCATTTCCGTCCACCCCGTCCTGCGTGCGACACCTCACCGGCAGAAGGCCGCGGTTAACTCGACGGGGCCAATCATGCCACCAACAGGGTCCCTGTCAACGATGAGATTCAGCCAGAGGACGCGCGCAGGCCAAGCTGGTAGAACTGCGCCAAAAGCTCCGCTGGATCGCTATACACCCGGTATGCACCAGCCTGGGACAGTTCCTGTTCGCCGTAACCGCCGCTCAGCAGCCCGATTCCGAGCATGCCGGCGCGGCGCGCGGCGAGGAGATCCCAGACGGCGTCGCCGACCACATAGCATTCCGCGGGGCTGACGCCGAGCTTCTCCTGGCAGGCGAGAAACAGATCCGGCTCCGGCTTGGCGCGCTCGACCGCGGTGCGATCGATGATCACCGTGTCGCCCGGGAGATTCAGCACGTCGAGCGAGGCGGCCGCGTCCTGACGCTTGCCGGACGTGGCGATGCCGTATTTGATCTTCGCCTCATCCAGGTGGCGGAGGAGATCCAGGGCGCCGGGAAGCGGCGTCCGCACAGGCAGGAGCTTTTTATAGAGCTCGCCGTGGCGCTTCTGCAGCCGCTGCTCGTCGTCTTCAGACAGATCGCGGCCGACTTCGTGAGAGGCCGCCTTGGTGATGAGTCCGCCGCTCATGCCGATGAGACGGTGGACCTTCCAGCCGGGCACGGGAAGCCCGGCTTCCTGCAGTACCTGCCACCAGGCGAAGCTGTGCGCGTAGACGGTATCGACGAGGGTGCCGTCGAGATCGAAGATGAGCGCGCGCATCAGCGCTGCGCGACGCGCTTACGCGCGACTGGCGCGGCCGGCCTGGCGGTTCGCGGCTCGCTGACCCACTTTTCCGCCCACTTTCCCACGGCGCCGAGCGCCTGCTCCAGGGCGTGACCCTTCTCGGTCAGTTCGTATTCGACGCGCACGGGCGTTTCGGGAACCACGATCCGCGCAACGATGCCTTCCGCCTCGAGCTCTCTCAGCCGTTCCGACAACATGCGATCGCTGATCTCGGGGATTGCGGCGCGCAGCTCGGAGAACCGCGTGCGGCCTCCCATCAGCAGGTGAATGACGGAGCCGGTCCACCGGCTGCCGATCAGTTCCACCGCCCGGTGGAATTTGGCGCAGAGCGAGGGTTTGTGGCCCATGCCGCCATTTTAGCAAACAGGGCTACTTGACACAAGCTACTTACTTTAATATAGTCACTAAAGAATTATTAAGGAGGATGGAATTGAGCACAGCAGCCACGACGACACAGACCCCCGCCCTGACCACCTGGAGCATCGACCCGGCGCACAGCCACGTCGAGTTTGCCGTCAAGCACCTCATGATCGCGACCGTCAGGGGCCGGTTCGCTATCGTGCAGGGGACCGTGCGCACTGACGACGCGGATCCGTCAAAGGCGGGCGTGGAAGTCGAGATCGACGCCGACAGCATCGACACCCGCCAGGCGCAGCGCGACGCGCACCTGAAGTCGGCCGACTTCTTCGACGTCGAGACGTTCCCGAAGCTCACCTTCAAGAGCACGCGGATCCACGACGTGGACGGCGACGCGTTCAAGCTGACGGGTGACCTGACGATCCACGGCGTGACCCGGCCGGTGACGCTCGACGTCACGTCGGAAGGCCGCGGCAAGGATCCATGGGGCGGCGAGCGCGCCGGGTTCAGCGCGACCGGAAAGATCAAGCGGAGCGAGTTCGGACTGACGTGGAACCAGGTGCTGGAAACCGGCGGCTTCGCCGTCGGCGACGACATCAAGGTCACCCTCGACGTCGAACTGGTGAAGCAGTAAAGCTTGCGGCTGCTTGTCCTTTCGCAGGAGACAAGGAGTCCAGGAGAACACGGGGCACACGGGTTGTCCGAATCCCTGAGCCTACCAGGCTCCTGATCTCCTGATCTCCTGCGAAGACAAGCCGCAACTAGAACGACAGGCCCATCCCGAAGTCGATCTTGCGCGTGCCGGTGAAGGCGGTTGGTTGGCCGAAGCTTCTCGGGTTCGCGAGTGACGTCCCGTAGGCGATCAGGTTGTGATGATTCGTCAGATTCTGGATGTTCGCGTTGAACGACACCCGGTAACGGCCGGCGGTCGTCGCTGCACCTTGCGTGGCAGAGATGCCGCCGGCGTCACCGCGAAGCTGCACGCCGCCGGCGCGTTCGACGGGCTTCCCGAACTGCCAGCCGTACGAGAAGTTGGCGTTCATTGTCCACTGTCCTGACGCGCGAGCGCTGTTCCGGCCGATGCCCTCGGGCCGATCGGTGAACAACAGATCCCGGTTGGTATCGACACCGGTGCGGATCGTGTAGGGCGGCGCCGTCGACGCGTTGACATTGATGTTCATGTTCAGGTTCCGCAGCTGCTGGCTGCTCCACCCGATGTTGAAACGCGAGCGCACGTCGCCGTTCGACGGCCCCCAGTCGTCCTCGATGCGACCCGTGGCCGGCATGCTGAACGCGCCGTCGGTGTTGTTCTCCAGGCGGCCGAGAAAGACGTTCGTGAACAGGCTCATTCGGCGCCAGTTCCACCGCGCGTTCGCCGGCGTCGGCCGCGCCCCTGGCGGAGGCGGAGGAGGCGGCGGACCACCGGCGACCATGACCATCATCTCGCGGCCCATCATCATCGGTCCGCCCGGGCCGCTGCCGGCGGTGTTGAAGTTGATGCTCGCGCCGAAGTTCACGCTGTGCTGGCGCGAGTCCGCGTCTCCGGTAACCTCGACGACGTTCGCGAGCGTTGGGTCCGGACGAATCTCGTCAACCGGCGCATTCAGGTTCAGCCCCCGCATCAGGTTCGTCCCACGGGTGTGGGCGTAGGTGGCGTTGACGCTGACCATCTTGGTGATCGGGCGCTGGAAGCCCGCGCTGACGCGGAAGTTCTGTTGCATCTCGAGCCCCCGGCCAAGCAAGTACTTGTTGGTCGGCGCTGCGGCGCCGAGCGACGGATCCGGTGGCAGTGGGAACGACGGCTCGAGGACGTTGATCTCGCGCTGGCGCTGGCCGTCCACGCGCAGCGTCTGCTCGTAGATGCTCGACGGCAGCCAGTCGTAGAAAATGCCGACGCTGCCGCGCAGCGTCAGCTTGCCGGCTGTGCCTGGCGACCAGGTCGCGCCGAATCGGGGTCCGAAGTTGTTGTAGTCGCTGAGGTGCGTCTGCGCCTCGTAGCGGATGCCCGGGCTGAGCGTCAGGTTCTTGCGGACCCGAATGTCGTCCTGAAGGTACCAGGAGGCCTGGACGTTGTTGTACTTGATGTTCGGATCGCCGACACGCAGCGTGTAACTGCGCGGCAGGCCCAGCCGGTACTGCGCCAGGCTCTCGAAGGTGTAGGTGCCGAAGTAGTTCGATGAGTCGTTGGAGCGGTACGACCCGCCGTCGATCGCCACACCGGTACGCCACGAGTGGATCCCGCGCACGTAGTCGAGGTCTGACTGCAGGTTCAGGGTGTTGGACCGGACGCCTCCGGCTCGCTGCTGTCCACCGGAGGTGAACCCGTCGATGACGCGGATGGTCTGGCCCTCGAAGAGGGAGCGGTTCTGCGACCTGGTGATGTTGATGTTGGCGCGGGTGTTGATGAAGAACCGCCGGCCGAGCGGGCCCGCTTCCTGGATCCGGATCGAGTGGTTGCGGTCCTCGGACGAATACCCGCGCTCGAGGAGATCCCAGCCGCCGATGCCGATGTTCTTGCTGGTGAAGCGCTCTGAGCTGTAATGGATCCGCAGCGTCTGGTCGCGCGTGACGGCGTAGTCGAACATGCCGAACACGAACACGCTGTCGCGCGGGCGCCGCGGCGCCAGCGTGTTCACCAGCGTGCCGTCCGGTTCGTAGTAGTAGTAATACGGTGTGTCGTAGCTGGTGCCGCCGTTGACGTTGATCGAGAACGACGCCTTGTTCTTGATGATCGATCCGCTCAGGTTGCCGCCGTAGTTCTGCATTTGCTCCGGCCCCTTGGCCTGCTGTTCGGCGAACTCCACCGGCGGCTTGCCGCTCATCGATCCGTCACGTAGACGGAAGTTCATGCTGGTGCGGAGCGGGCCGATGCCCGGCTGCGTGATGATGTCGATGAACAGCCCGCCGGCGAAGTGGTTCTCGGCCGCGAACGCATCGCGCGTGATGTGGATCGCCTTGATCGCCGACTTGGGCGGCAGCCGCGAGCCCTCGAAACTGTCGACGCGGATCACGGCGCCGCCGCCCGCGATGTCCTGCAGCTGCTGCGCCATTTCGTCAGGATCGTCCGACAGCGCCTCGATCTGCTCGCGCGTCATCGCCGTGCCGAACGTGGCGCGCCGGTCCGACGCCGCCTCGCGCGCATCGCGCGACACCGTCACCGAGTCCTGCAGTCCCTGGATCGGCAGCACGACGACGTGCTTGTTCTCGCCCGCCTTGAAGGTCACGTCCTTCAGCGTACGTGTCTCGAAGCCGGGGAATTCCGCGGTGACCGACAGCTTGCCGGGTGTGAGCCCGGTAATCGTCGCCACGCCTTTGTCGTTGGTGACGACAGGTTCGGCAGACCCGATCGTGACCTTCGCGTTCGGAATCACGCCCCCCATCTGATCGACGACCGTGATGAGGGCGCGCGTGGGCTGCGCGGGTTGCGCCGGGCTCATCGCCAGGAGCGCCACTAACACTGCAATCATGACAACCTCGGGTTATTTACGGACTTCGAACTTCTTCGGGTCGATCTTCGGATTGATCCGGAACCGGTCGAACGTCGTCTCTTCGGTCGTGTCCGCGCCGGTTGCGCGGCGGATCCTGAACGGGAACTGCATGCCGTCGACGTCGCGGTAGTCGGCGAAATAGACGCGGAACTCCGGACGCGGGCCGCCGGGCGCCGCCCCCCGCTGTGGCATTCCGGCCGGTGGCGTTGCACCTGGCGCGGCGCCTTGAGGCGGTGCACCGGCCGGCGGCGCTGCAGCTGGAGGGGTAGCAGGCGGCACCCCCGCGGGTGGAGGCGGCGCGCCAGCTGGCGGTGGACCTGCTGGCGGTGGGCCTGCCGGCGGCGGACCTGCCGGCGCGCCACTCGGCGGAGCCGGTGCGCCGGGAGCGCCGGGCCCGCGGCCCGGTCCCGCAGGCCTGGCGGGAGGCGCGGGCGGCTGCCAGCTCACCATGATCGGCAGATGCGTGTCGACGCTGATGAAGTAGCGCAGCGTCACGCCGTCGGGTCCCTTCGCGTCGAGGACGTCCGCCTTACCCTGTGGCGCCTCTGCCTGGCCGGCGTAGGTAAAGGTGAGTGGATAGCTCGGGTACGACCCAGCGAACATGCCCAGCGCCAGGCGCGCGAAGTCCTGTTTCAGCGTGCTCACGCGCGCTTTCTTCATCGGCTCCGGCATCGCCGCCGGCGGCGGGGGATCGACCAGCAGGTCGTCGCCATTGAAGCCCGACGCGGTCGGGCCGCTTTCCTGCGCGGGAATCTCATCCTTCCGGACGTACTTGTCGGGAAGCTCGACGAAAATCTCGAACTCGATCGGCACCAGGTTGTCGCCGCGCACCTGGCGCGTGCGTCCGGTGGCGGTGAACGACTTCACCGCGCCCAGCTTTTTCTCGCCGCCAAGCGCCTGCCGCGCCGCCGCCAGGATGGTGGCCGGATCCTTCGACCCCGCGGGCTGTCCCTGCGCGGCCAGGGGCCTCGGGAACGCCACGGCCCCTGCGATCAAGCCCGCGGCGGCACATCGTCCGAATAGGCGCATTATCGAGAGACTCCCCGGCCAAAGCCGTAACTGTCCGTCTTAGACGTGATGAGGGCGGTTTCAGTTGGACGGCACGGATCAGGGAAAGTTCCGTCCGGACGGCAAAAAGTTCCCGGAAACGGCTAATTTCTGGCGGGATAGTCGTTCGTGATGGCGTCGGATCGAATCCAGACCGGCCCATCCTGCACGGCGTGGCACTCGTTTTTCGAGGCCCACCGCCACATCGCGTCGAGGATCACGACCTGGCTCATCTGTCCTGACTTCTGAATTGCGTTGACCGGCGTCCCTGGGCGCATCACGTCCTGCGGCCCACAGGCCTCGCGCGTGCCTTCGGCGTCCAGGAAGACCTGCACGTCAGCCCGAGCCACGATCGGCCGGTAAAACGCCGCATCGTCCTCGATGGCTTTGAAGAAGGCATCGAGGTAGCCGCGCGCCAGCGCGCGTCCCTGTTCGTCCACCTGCGCGCGTTGCACAACGTCGTAGACCGCCGCCTTGCGTCCGCTGAAATGCCGTCGCTCGGCGTCGAGCATCCCGCGTGGAAACAGCGATCGCGTCCGTTGAACCTGGCTCAGGACTTCGATCTCGGTTTCCGATCCGGACTCCACAAACTTCCGATTCCACACCGTCTTGAACCACGTGTGCTGGCCGACGACCATCCCCGCCAGGTCGAAGTCCTTCATCAGCAGCGACGCCTTCTTGTCGCCCATGTCGAAGGCGACGACGTTCCACAGCGGGCGAGGCTCGTTGCAGCGATAGATGTCATCGGGAGAGAACTTGAGGCACCAGTCGAAGTTGCCGATCATCGCCTCCGCGAACGCGATCCTGGCGGCATCATTCGCGGCGCCGCGGACGGCGACGCTTCCGAAACTCTCGAGCGGAATTTCCGCCGTCCCTTTTACGCGCTTCATCGCGTCGTCGTCATCCTCGAGGAGCAACGCGTGACGTACGACCGGTTCGGGCTGCGCCTTGTCCACGTAGGTGATGCGGGCGGGACGCGTCTTGAGGGTCGGCGCCTCGACGGCGCGAAGGAGGTCGTAGACGAGCGCTTCGCGCTGCGGCGACTTCTCGTTGCCGAGCCGTCCGTATTTCGCGCTCAGTGCCTCGTCTGCCCGCTCGCCGCAATGGGTGCCGATCTTCAGCGACCCGCCCTGTGGGAGCTTCAGCTTGAGCTTCGGAAACGTGCATTCCGTTTCGCGCCGGCTCGTGTTGCCGCGCACGGACACTTGCACTCCAGTTAGCTCGGCCTCTGTGCCGTCCGCGTTCTTGATCCGCAGTGTTCCCGGCACGAATACCTTCTCGTCCTGCAAGCCCTTCTGGAAGAGCTCCTGCAGCGGCGCCTCGAGCGTCAGCCCGATCGGTCCGTTACCGTTGAGCAGCGCAGGAAGCTTCTCCGCGGCAGGCGGCTGAGCACTAGTCGAAAGGGTTAGCGAAACCAGGGCGAACAGCAGCGATCTCACACCCGGAACGATGCAAGACCGCTGCTAGAACCTACTGAGCCCTGAGCGCGATCATCGGGTCCACCGATGCGGCCCGACGTGCGGGCATGAGGCACGCCACCAGGGCGACGAAGACGAGAACAGCCGCGACGCCGGCATAGGTCAGGCTGTCGGTGGCGGTGATGTTGAACAGCAGGGTAAGACCGGTCGTGGGCTGCTGTGCGAAGATGACACTGCCGAGCGCGCGCGTCAGAACGATTGCGCCGAACATTCCAATCGCCAGCCCGATGACGACGAGTACGAGTCCCTCGCGCACGACGAGCGCGAGCACTCCGGCGCGTGGCGCGCCGAGCGCCATTCGAATGCCAAACTCCTGCGTGCGCTGGTTGACCGAGAACGCGATCACACCGGCGATGCCGGCCGCCGTGATGACCAGTGCGAGCAGCCCGAACAAGCCGATCAGCGAGACGACAGCGCGCCGCGGTGCGAGAGCCGAAGAGCGCACCTCGGCGAGCGTCCGGAAATTCGAGACCGGAAGTTCCGAGTCGTGTGCCTGGGCGACCCGCTTCACGCCCTGAACGAGCTGGTCGACCGGCAGGCGCGAATGAATCACCCACGTGGTGCTCAGCAGCGGGTTCTGCCTGAGCGGCACGTAGAGCTCGTCCGCGGGTGAGCGATCGAGTTGCTGCCTCACGTCGGCGACAATGCCGACGATCGTCACCCACGGTGATTGCGGCCCGCCGCGGATCCGCTTGCCGACGGGATCCTCGTTGGGCCAGTGCTTCTTCGCGGCCGACTGGCTGACGATCGCGACGAGCGGGGCGTCCAGCGTATCGGACGACTGGAACGCGCGGCCGGCGACGACCGGCTGGCCGAAAGTGGTGAAGTAGTCGGGCGTTGCGAAGCGGAAACTGACCTGCGGGCGAGGCGTATCCGGCGGCAGCGGATGGAACTCGCGCTCGAAGCCTCGCGGGAAGGGCTCGTTCTCGTTGAGCGGAAACGTGCCGCTGCCGCCAAGGTCGAGGACGCCCGGGATGGTGCGCAGACGGTCTTCGAAGTCGGACCAGTAGGCCGAGATCCTCTGCCGCCGCTCAGGCTGCGGGAGGGTGAGCGGGATCTTGTCGAAGCTCATATCGGCGCGCAGCGTCAGAAGGTTCTCGGTCTTGAAGCCGGGATCGACGCCCTGCACCTGCATCAGGCTTCGCAGCGTCAGCCCGGCGGCGATCAGCAGCATGAAGGACGCGCTGACCTGCGCGACGATCAGCCCGCTGCGAATCTTCTGGCTCGACTGCGTGCCGCGCGTGCCCTCGCGAAGCGCGGGCGCCACGTCCACCCGTCGCGCGAACGCCGGGATCGATCCGAAGATCAGCCCGGTGAGCACCGACACGCCGAGCGTGAAGAACAGCACGTTCAGGTCGATCGAAATCTCGTGCGCGCGCGGCGTGAAGCGCTCCGCAAACGTCGTGAGGAGCTTCAGCGAGAACGCTGACAGCACCAGGCCGAGCACGCCACCGGTGACGGCGAGAATCAGGCTCTCGGTCAGCAGCTGCCGCAGCAGGCGCGCGCGCGTCGCGCCGAGCGCCGCGCGCACCGAGATCTCCCGCTCGCGGCGGACCATCCTCGCGAGCAGGAGGTTGGCGATCGACGCGCAGACGATGAGGAGTACGAACCCGGCCGTGCCGAGAAGAATCCACAACGTGGTGGTGAAGTCACGCGTCAGCTCGTCTTTCAGCGGGACGGCCACCGCGCCGAATCCGGTGCGCGGGTAGTCATCCTTGTAATTGGCGACAAGCTGCGTCGCGAGGATGTCGAGATCCGCCTGCGACTTTCTGAGTTCGACCTCGGGGCGTACGCGCGCGAACGCCGTCAGCATGCGTCCGCGCCGGTTGTCCCTGGTCTGCTGCGCCGAGCGGAACGGGCAGGCCGAGGACGGCATGTAGATATCGACTTCGAGCGGATACTGCGGCACCGGCGGCAGGATCCCGACGACGGTGTGGGGCTTGTCGTTCATCCGGAAGACCTTGCCGACCACCGACGGATCGCCGCCGAAGCTGCGCTCCCAGTACTTGTAGCTCAGGATCAACACGGCCGGCGCGCCCGGCGTGTCGTCGGCCTCGACGAACGCGCGCCCGTGCTCCGGTTTCACGCCCAGGACGTCGAAGTAGTTGGCGGACACCACTCCGGTGGACAGCCGCTCCGGCTCGGCCCGGCCGAGCAGGTTGAAGAACATGTTGTGGAACTCGACGACGCCGCTCAGCGACCGGGCCTGCCGGTAGTCGTCCATTTCCTTGGCCGAGAATCCGACGTCGTTGTTGGTCGGGTCGGACTGAATGTTCGGGCCGTGGTGCAGCACGACCAGCTTGTCCCCGTCGGTGTAGGGCAGCGGGCGGAGCAGGACGGCGTTGACCACGCTGAAGATGGCGGTGTTGGCGCCGATGCCGAGCGCCATCGTGATGATGATCACGAGCGCGAACCCGGGGTTCCGCCGCAGGCTGCGCATGCCGTAGCGGATGTCCTGCGCCGCGACCTCGACGAAGCGCGACAGCCAGCTGTCGCGGACGTCGTCTTTTACGCCCGCGACCGGGCCGAAGACGCGCAGCGCCTCGCGGCGGGCGGCGTCCGGCGCCATCCCTCGCGTGACGTTCTGGTCGGTGAGCATGTCGACGTGGTAGCGCAGTTCGGCATCGAGCTCCTGCTCCATGCGTTCGCGCTTGAAGAGCGAGACGAGGCGGACGGAGAGGTTGCGGAACATCGGACTGACCTCCGGTTCAAATCCCGGCCAGCACGCGCGCGACGGCGCTCGAAAGGCGTTCCCAGTTCTTCGTTTCTTCCGCGAGTTTCTTTCGTCCCTCGCGCGTGAGCTGGTAGAACTTGGCCTGGCGGTTGTTTTCCGAACTGCCCCATTCCGCTTCGATCAGTCCCTGCTGCTCGAGCCGGTGCAGCGCCGGGTAGAGCGATCCCTGGTTGACCTGCAGCACGTCTTTCGACAGCTGCTGGATCCGTTGCGAGATGCCCCACCCGTGCATCGGGTCACCCGAGAGGGTCCGCAGGATCAAGAGATCGAGCGTTCCCTGCAGCAGGTCAGACTTCGGCGCCATCCATCCTCCATCGCGTTCGGCCGGACCCCGGCCTCCTCCTGTCGTCTATCGACAAGAGACGGTAAGCCATGCTCCTGTCGAATGTCAAGGGGAGCGCTGCGGGTATAGTCGGCGGCATGAAGCTGGCCGCCGCGCTCGTTGCCGCCATGCTGACGGCCGCGACGGCCGCGGCCCAGGACCGCAAGTGGGAGGTCGAGGTCTACGGCGGCGGCGCCTGGACGACCGCCACGGAAGGGAAGCGCACGCTGCCCGCGGCGGGCGCGCCGATCGTGACCAGCTCGCCCATCTTCCCAAGCCGCGAAGTGCCGTCGTTCCTTTTCGGGGACGGCGCGAAACTCGTCAACGACGTCAACGGCGAGTTCGACGTCGCGGCCCGGATCACGCCGCTCGACGCGGTGTTCGCGAAATCCGCGGGACGGAGCGCCGCGTCATTCGGCTTGAGGCTGCGCCGCTCGATGAACCCGTATGTGTCGGCAGAATTCGCAGCCGACTTCTCGGCCAGTGCCGTCGACGCCCCCGACGGGTTCGAGGACGCCATCGAGGTCACCCGCGACAGCTTCGTGTCGGCCTTTGGCGGCCTGTTGGCGACTGGCCCACTCTTGCCGGCCCTGTTCGCTTCTTCGTCGTCACAGGACGCGGGGCGGCTGCGAGAGAACACGTTCACGGGCGGCGTGAACATTCGTCTCGACGATTGGCATTGGGGAAGCTCTTACGTGACACTGGGCGCGGGATTCGCGTCAACCTCTGGCACCCTGCCGTCAGCGAACGTTGGGGGCGGCTACAGCTTCAGGATCGCTGGTGAGGTCCCGATCTCCGAAAGCAATTCGGTCACCGTCGGTTTCGAGCGCCCGTCCACTTACGTGATCGTGCTCGGCGGAGGGATCAGCGGCGAGATGACGAACGCGCTGTCGTTCCGCGCCGATGCGCGCGTTCACGTCGGGCCCGATACCTCGCGCATCCTGATCGACACCGTGTCTGTGAACACGCGCGGCACGCCGGCCGGGTTCATCGAGTCGGGCACCAATCCCGCGATTCAGTTCAGCAACGATCCGTCCACCGGCAGGCGCTCGACCTTGAGTGCGCCGGCGCTCGCAGGGTTCGAGGTGTTCGACGGCGGTACCAGGACCCGCATCCTCCTGACGGCCGGCCTCGTTCTTCGTTTCTAATCCAGCTTCAGGTAGAAGATTCCGAGGCCGTGGGTCGCGGCGATGAGCAGCCGCTGCGACGGCACGTACTTCAAATCCACCATCAGTGCTTCGGGGAAGCCCACGCCCGCCGCCTCCCAATTCGCCGATCCCTTCCGCAGCAACAGCGGACCAAAATCCGTCCCTGCGTAAATGTCCCCGCGCACGTCGTCCACCGCCAGCGTGTTGATCGGCAGGTCCCCGAGATCGCGGTCGAGCGACGTGAAGCTGGCGATCCGCGATGAGGCGTTGAAGACGGCGCGGAACACGTGGCCCGGCGCGGATGGTGTCAGCGCGTTGAACCCCGAGTAGGAGATGAACGCCGCGTTCGGGTCCGTCCGGTCGGGAACGATGCGCGTGATGAAGCGATTGGGCATCACGGGCGTGTCGATGCGCGAGAAGGTGACGTCCGCAGCCGTCGCATCGGCGTTTTTCGAGACAAAAAGCCGTCCGGCACTGGTCGCCGCCCACAACGTGCCGGCATCGAGCGGCGATCGTTCCGCCGAAACGATGACGCCGCCGAGCCGATCGCTGCCGTACGCGTCGGCCGTGAGATCTCCGGGCCGGCGGCTCGCCGACTGCGGATTCGATCCTGCGGGGAACGGGAACGCTACTCCGAGCGGTACCCAGTCTCCGCAGGTGCCAGGTGTATTACCACCGACAAAGAACTTGCAGCTGGCCTCGAGCGCAGCCTGGTTGCCGCCGTTGTTTTTCGTGCGCCACACATGCTGGAAGCCGGTGAACTGCGTGTCCGGATTGACCTCGTCGAAGGCGATGAACTGACGGCCCGTTGACGCCGTGATCGTCGCCCGCTCGTCGGCGGCGCGGATCGGGTCGTCGATGCGAACCCAGCGCGCGAGATCGCCGTTCGCGAAGTTGACGAAGAAGCGATTGCTCTGGAAACTGGCGAAGACGACGCCGTTGCGCGAAGGGTGGAATCCAGATGCTGACGTGCCGTCACCCGCGGGGAAGACGCTCTTCCAGACGTTGCCCGCGCCGGTGCCGTCCTGCCACACCGTGCCGTTGTCCTGGAGGCCGCCCATCAGCCGCTGCAGCGGCGCGCGCGGGTCCGCCGATACGTTGTAGAACTGCAGCGTCTGCAGGCCCCGGTTGAGGAAGAAGATCTGGTTCGGCGAGGCGGACAGCATCGTGCGGCACGACGACGCCGAGGTCCCCGTGCATCGGCTCGACAGATCGCGGAACGCGCCGTCGTTGCGTACTACCCCGCCGTCGGATCCGACAAAGACGATGTCGGGGTTTCGCGGGTGAAAGACCACCGCGCGGACGTCCACGTGGCTGCGGCCCTGGACCGGTTGTGCGTCGCTCGACAGCGTGAAGAACCGTCGGCCGCCGTCGGTCGATCGGATGGTGTTGGCGCCAAGGGCGTTCTGGACACCGCCGACGACGACGGTGTCGGGCCGGCGCGGCGGGACTGCGACGACCAGATCGTAGAAGCACTGGCTGCCGCAGATATTGAAGCTCACGAACCCATCGTCGGCAGGCTCGCTGGACGTCAGCGAGTGCCACTCGCCGGTGTTCACGACGTTCGCGCCCGAGACCAGTCGCGACGCTGCCACGTCCGCGTTGTCAACACGGTACAGCCCCTGGCCACCGCCCTCGAGCGTGCCGTTGTAGACGTACATCCTCGTGTGACCTTGATACTCGGTCAGGTCGAACATCGCGAGGTCCTGGAAACGGCCGGCGCTCGGCATCGCGAACACCGGTTTGAACGAAGCGTCGCCGCCCTCGAACTTCGCCGCCGTTCGATGAATCGCGTTGTTCCACGCCGAGACGTAGACGATCCTGGGATCGCGGGGATCGAGCTTGATCAGGCGAACGCCGATCATCGTGTCGCCCTGGCCAGGCGTCGCGTTGGGATTCGGCGGGACGACCGGGGCGAGCGGCGGCGTCCAGACCAGCTCCCACGTCGCGCCGGCGTCGGCCGTCTTGTAGAGGCCGAGACGCGGCTGCGGGTAACCGGTGACCTGGCTCTGGCCGCCGCGCACCGCCGTCATCCCCAGCATCGCGGTCGTCGTGCCGACGTAGATCGTCCGCGGGTTGCCCGGCTCGATCGCCACCGATCCGATCCCGCGCGTGGAGGTGAAGTCGATCGGCGAGGGCGAGACCGTCGTGTCGAGGATGTTGGTGGCGACGCGCGTCCAGTGATCGCCGCCGTCGGTCGAGCGATAGAGACCGGTGCCGGCGCCGGAGTTCTGCGGTGAGTTCGTCTCGCCGGTGCCGACGTAGATCGTGTCGCCGGAATCATCGTTCGGATCGAGCGCGAGCGAGCCGATGCTGTTGGTCCCGAGACCGTGGCCGATCCAGCGCCATCCGAGATCGTCAGTGCGCATGCCCTGGTCGGTCCGCCACACGCCGCCGCCGGCGGCGCCGACCCACAGCCGGCAGGGACCGTCGAGCGAGCAGGTCGGCGAGATCGCCAGCGCGGACACGCGGCCAGAGAAACTGCCCGTGCCGCTCGCGCCTCCCTCGGTCGTACTGAGCGGCCCGAGGCTGGACCACACGTTGCCGCGCGGCTCGCCACCCCGATACGCGACGCCGCGGAAGACCCAGTACTTTCCGGCCGCGGCACGGAAGACGGCCAGCGACGACGGGTCGCCCGGGAAGGCCTGCTCGTGCGCGCGAAGGTCCTCGTAGCCGAGCGGCGAATACCCCTCGGCCTTCGGCCGGTCGATCGGAGGCGGCTGCTGAACGTGCGTGACACGGCCGGCGAGCAATACCGCGAACGCGACCGCGGCGATTCGTGCGGCGTTCATCTGGCCTCCATCATCGTGATCGTCTCGCGCCAGAGCGGATCGGCTTTGTAACCCGGCCCCATCCGGTAGTGCCACCACGGATCGGTTCCCCGCGACGGATCGTCGCCGATCGCCCGCAGCACCCGCACCGCGTCCATCGCACGCTCCGGCTCTCCCTGCAGCAGCGCGATCTGGCTGGCGCCGACGAGCGCCGACTGCGCTTCGTGAAAGAGTGTCAACGCGGCGCGATAGTGGCCCGCCGCCGGCGCGAGCCGTCCAAGCGCGCGATTGGCGCGGCCGCCGAAAAGATGCGCGTAGAAGGTGGTGACGTTATCGCTGTCCTTCTGGAACGCAGTCTCGAGCTGCTTCAAGGCTTCGGCATACTCGGTCCGTTCGATCAGCAGGCGCGCCAGCCGGATACGCGCGTCGACGTATCCGGCGTCGAGCGATAGCGCGCGCCGGAACAGACGCTCGGCTTCCGCGTTGGCGACTTCAGGGGGCATCATGCCGGACGCCGCGGTGAGTGGGTCCAGGGTCGGACCGCGCGAGGTTCGTCCTGGGAACCGGCGCGCCCGCAAGGCGGCGAGATCTTCTTCATTCAGCTCGCTGGCCGATGTCAGCTCGGCGAGACGGCGTCCGGACGTGCTGCCGCTGAGGTCGAACGCGAGGACCACGTTGATCGGCGCTGCCGCCGTGTCCACCAGTGACACCGTCTGCGGCACGCCGTTGTCGAGCACGACGAAGTCCTGGGCGCGGAGCCCCGGCACCGGCCTGCGGCCGTCCATCACCTGCGCGTCCACCCTGACGGCCAGGACCCTGGAGGAGAACGTCGGCCGTTGCGGCGCGGCGGACAGCGTGGCCAGCGCGGCGAGCGCGGTGGCGACGCCAAAGCCTGCGGCCTTCATGGGGCCGAGGGTAGCACGGGCCGCGGACTACGCGGACGAACGGGGGGCCGCGGATCACGCGGACAAACGCGGACAACGGGGGCCGCGGATCACGCGGACGACGGACGACGGGGTAAACGTGGGCCGGGCCGCGGATTACGCGGATGGCGCGGACGGACGAGGGCCGCGGATCACGCGGATGCCGCGGACGAAGGAATCAAGGGGCGTTCGAACCAGGCGACGTCCCAATAGCGATCGAATTTCCGGCCGACGCCGTGGAAGACGCCGACCTGACGGAACCCAACGCGCTCGTGCATGCGCACTGAGGCGTCGTTCGGCAACGCCACACCGGCGACGATCCGGTGGACGTCTTCGTTGACCAGAAGTTCGAAGAGCGATCGGTAAAGCAGCGTGCCGACGCCGCGCCCGACTGCGTCGTGACGACAATAGACGGTGGATTCAACCGTCGTGTCGTAGGCCGGCTTCTGGCGCCAGCGGCTGGTCGTGGCATAGCCGACAATCCGGCCGGCTTCTTCCGCGACGATGAGCCGATGCCGGCCTGTGGCCGCGTGGGCGGCGAACCAGTCTCGCCGCTCTTCGGGCTCGAACGGCGTGACGTCGAACGTGATCGGCGTGTGCAGCACGTAGTGGTTGTAGATCGCCGCCAGGGCCGGCAGGTCGTATTCAGCACCAGCGCGAACCATAACCATCAACAGTACTCCGCGTTATCCGCGTCGTCCGCGGCCGCCGTTATCCGCGCTGTCCGCGTGATCCGCGGCCCCCCGTTTGCCGCGTCGTCCGCGGCCCGCGGCCCTCGGCCCTAGAGCGCGTCGAGCGCAGCCCGCGCGGCCAGCAGACGCTCGCGGGCCTTGGCGGCGATCTTCTCCGCCTCGTTGGCGCGGCGTTCGGCGGCGTCTTTCCTCTTCTCGGCGGCCGCGGCGAGTGCCTCGGCCTTCTCGAGCGCGAGCTTCGCGTCTTCGAGCGTTTCCTGCGCGTCGGCGATCGCCTTCTTCGCCCGCTCCACGTCTTTCGCGGTCCGCGCGCTTTCGAACTCCTGCCGCTGCGCGTCGTGCTCGGCCTCTTTCATCACGCGCGTTGCGTGCACGACCGCTTCTTCCGCCTTGTCGCGCGCCCTGGCTTCGCGCGCGCTCTCCTTCGGCGCGCCCGCGGCGGCCTTCGGCTCCGGCTTCTTCACGACGGGCGGTGCAATCGCCCCCTTGATCGAGAGGCCCGCGAGCGCTTCGAAGCCTCCGGGCTGCAGCACGCGGGTCAGCATGCCGGGCGCTTCATCAGAGGGCAGTGCCCGCAGCGTCGTGACGATCCCCTGGCGTGTCGCGTCGGTGACCGGGTGACCGCTTTCTTTGAGGATCTCGATCGCGGCGTCGAGCGCGGCGCTGACTCGCGTCTCGTGTTCCTTGCCGGCGGCGCGCACGTCGCCCGATCTTCCGCCGAGCACCGCGGCGTGCGCATGCCGCATCTCCTTCGCGGCGTCCATCAGCGCGTCGTAGGTCTTGCGCTGCTGCCAGTAGACCTGGTTGACGGCCCAGGCGGGAACCGGAGGTTTGACGAGCTCGCGCACTTCCGCGGCCCGCTGGCCCGCGCCTTTCGCCAGTACGTTGCGCGCCGCGGTGAAGTCGGCGAGCGGGAGCCGGTAGAGTTCCTCGATCTGCGCGTCGAGCCCACCCTTCATGGTTCGATTCTACGTCGCTATACTCGTGGCCATGGCGAGCCTACCGAAAGATCCTTCACGCCGCGACGTCCTGAAAGCCCTTGCCGTGGCGCCAGCTGCTGCGTTCGCCAGGCCGTTCTCGATCGACGCCGGCATCGACTCGACGCAGCCGCAGCCGGGGTTGAAAGTCGGCATCGTCTCGCGACACTTGCAGTGGACGACGCTCGAGGATGCGATCGATTTGGCGAAGACCGCCGGCTATGACGCGATCGAGTGGAACGTTCGCGCCGGCGCGCACGTGCCGCCGGAGCGAGTGGAGCAGGAGCTTCCGAAAGCGATCGAGCTGACGCGGAAGGCCGGACTCACGGTGCCGATGATCACGACGTCCATCCAGGACTCATCGTCACCGCACGTCGAGGCGATCTTGCGGACGGCGCACGGCCTCGGCGTGAAGTTCTATCGCGGCGGCCAGTACTTCCGCTACGACTACACCAGGCCCCTGGCGCCGCAGATCGAGGCGCTGAAGCCGCGCATTGCCAGCCTCGTCGCGCTCAATCAGAAGTACCAGGTGACGTGGGCGTACCACACGCATTCGGGCCTGGGAAACATCGGCGGCAACGTCTGGGACATCTGGAGCGTCATCAAGGACTTCGATCCGGCGTTCATCGGGCTGAACTACGACACCGCGCACACGACGATCCGCGGCGGCAACGGATGGGGAGATGCCGCGCGCGTGGCGATGAGCCACATCCGCTGTCTCGCGATCAAGGATCCGCGATGGGAGCGCAACGCCGATGGACGCTGGGTGTCGGAGTTCGTGCCGATCGGCGAGGGGCTCGTCGACTTCAAGGCGCGGTTCGATCTGTTGAAGGCGGCCGGGTTCAACGGTCCCGTCAACATCCACTTCGAACATCACGGACTGCTCGGCACCGACGTCGGCGTCTGGAAGCTGCCGATGCCGCGGGCGGAGTTCCAGGCGATCATCAAGCAGGATCTCGATCGCCTCCGTGAGGCCATGCGCGCCGCGCAGGTGCTGTGATCGTTTAGAGGCGGTATTCGGGGCAATCTACCGGAACTGTCGCCGTTGTTACGTTCTTGTACATGGGCCGCATTGGGTAATCGGCGCCCAAACGCAGTAACCATTAGCAAAAACAAAGGTTAAGTCGTTCTCCGGACTGGTGCGCGGATTGCTGGTTCCGCCTAGCTACTAAAGGGCCATGCCATCCGGGTTCTCGCGATCCACCGTCCTCGCGCTCTGCGCCGTGACCGCAACGGTCATCGCGGCGCCGTGGGCCGCGGGATGGGTCCCGACCGGCCGGCTGCCCGAGTGGTCCGCGCTGGCCATCGCCGCGTTGCTGTCCGTATGCCTCCCTGTCGAGCGCGCGGCCGCGTCGGATCGCGGCATCATGCCGGCCTCGTTCGTGCCGGTCTTCATTGCGCTGCTGATGTTCCAGCAGTATCCGGCGATCTGCATCGCGATCGCCGCGGCGGCCGCGCCGGCGTTGATGGGACGCGCCACGCGCGATCGCCAGATCATCGTCGACATCGTCATTGCGGCGGTCGCGATCGAAGTTGCGGGGCTTGCCTACCAGGCGATCGCCCTCATTCCGGGCGTGTTCGAGTGGCCGCTCCTCGCGGTTCCGATAACCGCGGCGGCCGTCGCTTTCCACCTGGTCCAGGGGCTGTGCAGCGCCCTGGTTGCGCCCCTCGTCCTTGGTCGCCCGATCGATCGCGCGTGGCACTCGCGGGCGCTGCGCGGCCTGCCGGTGTACCTACTGGGCGCCGCGGCGGCCGCGGTGACGGTGGTGGTGATCGATCAGCGCCTGTGGAACGTCGCGCCCATCCTCGCGGCGGCGCTGGTGCTCGCTTATGGCGCGTACGCGGATTACGTCCGGCGGCTCGAGGAAGACCATCATCGCCGCGAGATCATCGACCATCTCGACCAGGGCATGTCGGTGCACGACGTGCACGGTCGCGTCACGCTCTGGAATGACACCCTGGCGCGGATGCTCGGGTGCCCGGAAGATCGCGCGCTCGGACGGGAGGTCGGCGCCGCGTTGCCGGCGCTGATGCGCACCGAGCTTCCCAGGACGATCAAGGAGACGCTCGCGGACGGGCAGCCGCGCGTGTTGAATCACGTCCGCCTCTCCCGCGCCTCGGATATGCGCGTGCTCCACGTCAAGGTGCTGCCAGTGTCACGCGGCGTCACGCTGCTGTGGCAGGACGTCACCGAGCGCGTCGAAGGCGAAGAGGCGATGCGCCAGAACGGCGAGCGCCTGGCGCTCGCGGCGGAAGGCGCCAACGACGGACTCTGGCAGTGGAACCTGGTGACGCAGGAATTCTACGTGTCAGGCCGCTGGCGTTCGATGATCGGACTGCCGCCGCACGCGGCGGTCGGCGCCTCGGCGGAGTGGCTGAGCCGCGTTTATCCAGAGGATCTTCCCGCCCTCAACGCGGCGCTCGAGTCGCATCTTGCCGGCGCGACACCGGTGTTCCACCACGAGCACCGCATCCTGCACGAGGACGGCACGTATCGCCGTTTCCTCGCCCGCGGTGTCGCGGTCCGTGGACGTAACCGCAAGCCGGATCGCATCGCCGGCTCGCTGACCGACACCACCGAGCAGGCGCTCGCCCAGGAGCAACTGCGGAGCGTCGGCTTCCTCGACTCGCTCACGGGGCTGTGCAATCGCTCCGTGTTCGTCGAGAGCATCGGCCGGCGGCTCGACGAGTGCCGGCGCCGCGGAGCAGGCTCGTTCGCGGTCCTCTACCTGGATCTCGATCGCTTCAAGATCGTCAACGACAGCCTCGGCCACATGGTCGGCGACCAGCTGCTCGTGGCCGCGTCGCGGCGGCTGGAAAGCTGCCTGCGCCAGGGGGACTCGCTGGCGCGGCTGGGTGGTGACGAGTTTGCGATCTTCCTCGCCGGCCTGAATGACGACGCGCAGGCGAACGCGATCGCTGGACGGATCCAGACCGCGCTCAGCACGCCGTTCTCGATCGACGGCCGCGAAGTGTTCACGTCCGCCAGCATCGGTATCGCGTTCGGGCCGGCGGATTACGTCAGTCCCGACGAGATCATGCGGGACGCCGACACCGCGATGTACCACGCGAAGTCGCGCGGCAAATCGCGGCACGAGGTGTTCGACGCCGACATGCACGCGCGCGTGCGCGATCGCCTCAGCCTCGAGAACGATCTGCGGCGCGCGATCGCGATCAACGATTTCGAAGTGCACTACCAGCCGATCGTCTCGTTGGATACAGGCCTGTGTATCGGCTTCGAGTCGCTGGTGCGGTGGAAGCGCAACGGCGAGCCGGTGTCGCCGGTCACGTTCGTCCCGATCGCGGAGGAGCTGGGCCTGATCGACTCGATCGGCACCTGGGTGCTGCAGGAGGCCTGTCGCACGTTCGCCGCCTGGCAGCGCAAGTATCCGTGCGCCGGCCTCGACTGCATCACCGTCAACGTGTCGGGCCGACAGCTCGTCCAGCAGAGTTTCCTGCGCATCGTCCAGCAGACGGTGCGGCAGACCGGCATCTCGCCGGCCAGCCTGCGCGTCGAGATCACCGAAACAGCGCTCCTCGACAGTCCCGGCGAGGTCGCGCAGGTCCTGCGCGAGCTGCGCGACTTCGGCGTCAAGGTTTACCTCGACGACTTCGGCACCGGCTACTCGTCGTTGAGCCACCTGCACAAGCTCCCGGTGGACGCTCTGAAGATCGATCGCTCGTTCGTCAACAGCCTCCTGCTGCCGGGCCGCCCGGCGATCGTCGAGAGCATCCTCGCGCTGGCGCGCACGCTGAACACCAGCGTCGTCGCCGAAGGGATCGAGAGTGAAGTCCAGGCGCGCGAGCTCGAACGCCTCGGCTGCACGCACGCGCAGGGGTTCCTGTTCTCGAAGCCGCTCTCCACCGACCTGGCGGAAGCGGTCGTGATGGCCTGCCGTCCGCTCGGCCCCAAAGGGCTGGCGGCAAGCTTCGACGTCAATTAAGCTTCCCCACAATGAGGATGCGCGGACCGGGCCTGCTGGCAGGCGTGCTGGTGTGTGCGACGGCGGTTGTTGCCGCCGCGCAGAGTGTGTCGTACGCGCCGAGGAACAGTGCCCGCGGCGTCAACCCCGATACGCACCTGGCGATCACGTTTCCGAGTCCGCCCACGCTCGGCAAGGCCGGTACGATCCGGATCTACGACGCGGCTGACGACCGGCTCGTGGACACGCTCGATCTCAGCGTTCCTCCTGGACCGACGGCCGGGCCCGGTGCTACCGGGGGACGCGTGCCCTACACGCCCGTGCCCTACGAATACACGCCGGGCCGCCGCGCGACCAACGCCGATACGGTACCGGGCACGCCGTCAGGGGCCGCGGCGCAAACACCGGCGACCTCCCAGTTGACGATCATCGGCGGCTTCACCGACGCTTTTCACTTCTATCCGGTGATCGTTCGCGGCAACGTGGCGACGATCTATCCGCACAACAACCTGCTGGCCTACGGCCGGACCTATTACGTGCAGATCGACCCGGGCGTGCTGACGCTCACCGGTGGCGGCTTCACTGGTGTCGCCGGCAAGCGCGGCTGGACCTTCTCGACGAAGGCCCGCGGCCCGGCGCCGGATTCGACACGCGTCGTCGTCGCGGCCGACGGAACGGGGGACTTCAACACGGTCCAGGGGGCCGCCGACTTCGTGCCAGACCGAAGCTCGCGGCGGGTGACGATCTTCATCCGCAACGGCAGCTACGAAGAGATCGTCTACTTCCGCAACAAAAGCAACCTCACCATCACCGGTGAGAGTCGCGAGGGGGTTCAGATTCACTACGCCAACAACGAGATCTTCAACCCCCATCCGTCCAACATCGCCACCAACGAGTGGCCCGGCACGTTTCCGTCGCGCCGGGCCGCTTTCATGGCGGACCAGGCGATCGACGTCCACATCCTCAATCTCACGATCCGGAATACCGCTCGCGGCCAGGCCGAGGGGCTCCTGATCACCGGCGAACGAAACATCCTCAGTCACGTGTCCATCTACGGGTCCGGGGATGCGTTGCAGGTGAACGGGCCCGCTTACATCACCGACAGTCTCATCGTCGGCGACGGCGACACGGTGCTCACGCGCGGTCCTGCCTTCTTCAACAACTGCGAGCTGCAGTCTCGCGGGCCGTTTACGTGGACGCGGAATACGGCGGCGAACCACGGCACCGTCTTCCTGAACTGCCGCTTCAAGGGCACCGGGGCGGAGCCGACCGTGATCGCCCGTGCCCCGACGAACGGCGGCCGCACGTATCCGAACGTGGAGGTCGTGCTCCTGTCTTGCGCGCTCGACGGCGTCAGTGCTGTGGGCTGGGGTGATGTCGGCGGCGACACGTCACAGGCGCACTTCTGGGAACACAACAGCACCAACCTGCGCGACGGCACGCCCGTGGACGCGCGCGCGCGTCATCCCGTCTCCAGGCAGCTGACCATGAAAGACGACGCGCAGACGATCGCCAACTACAGCAATCCCGCCTGGGTGCTCGGGGGCTGGACCCCGGCGACGATCACCGTGAAGTAGCGGTCAGTCGATCGTGAACGTCACGTAGAGCAGTCGCCCTTCACGCTGGACCTGCAACGTCACGGGCGTGCCGGGCTTCATGGCCCGCATCAACTCGCGCGCTGACTGAAGGGTCGCGGTCGGCTGGTTGTTGACGCTGCGGACGATGTCGCCGGGCAGGAGCGGGACCTCGCTGGTCGCGCCCGCGGCGCGCGCCACGACAATGATCCCGTGCGGTCCGCGTAACTGCGTCGCGGACGCGGCGATCCGTTGATCGATTTCAACACCGAGGATGCCGAGCTCGGCGACGAGGCTCTTCTCGGGGTCCGCCATGCCGGCAAGCGAATCGAACTCGCTCCGCTGCTCGACGGCTGCGACGCTCAGGCGCTTCTCGGCGCCGGCCCTCAACACGACCAGCTGCACGTTCTCGGTCGAGTCCCTGAGGCGGAAGTTGTAGGTGACGGTGGGCAGGTTGTCGGCGACCTGTCCGTCCATCGAGACGAGGACGTCGCCGATCTCGAGACCGGCGGCCGCCGCGGGACCACCGGGCCACACGTCCGACACGATCACGCCGTAGTCCTTCGGCAGCTTCAGCGCCGCCGCCATCGTCGGCGTGATGGTCTGCATGCTCATCCCGATCTCCTGCCGGCGCAGCGCGCCGTACTGTTTCAGTCGGCGTCAACACCTTCTCACTGTCGCGCTCGGCACCGCAAAGCCCAGGCCTTCGTTGCCGCCGCTCTGCGACATGATGAAGGTGTTGACGCCGACGACTTCGCCGCGGATGTTGACGAGCGGCCCGCCGGAGTTGCCGGGATTGATCGGCGCGTCGGTCTGGACGTAGATCTGCGGGGAATCGGGATTGACCTGGCGGGCGACGGCTGACACGAGGCCGTGGCTCAGGCTGTTGCGCAACCCAATCGGGCTTCCGAACGCGAAGACGGTTTCCCCCTGGCGAACCTCCGTGTAGGTCGCCAGCGGCAGCGCCGGCAGACGCATGCCGTCCACCTTGATCAGGGCCAGGTCCAGCTCGCTCGCGATCCCGATGATGCGGGCCGTCACGGTGCGGCCTCTGCCGGCCAGCGCGGTGGCAAGGGTCCCATCGGCGTTGTCGGCGGGCATGACGACCTCGACCCGCTGAGCGCCATTCACGACGTGCGCATTCGTCATGATGTAGCCCTCCGGATCGATGATGAATCCGGAGCCGGTGCTCCGCGCCCTGGCGATGACGACGTTGCCGTCGCCTCGCCCGCCCTGCGCGGTGTAGCTGCTGACGAGGATCTGGACGACGCTGGGCCAGACCTTCTTCGTGAGGGCGTCGATCGACGCGTTCATCTCGGCCAGCGCGTCGCGCGGGGGCGGCGGGGGCGCGGCCTTCTGGGCCGAGAGGTCCCCGGCGGCGAGGGCCAGGAACAGGATCGATGCCGGCAACAGCAAACGCATCTTCGAGCCTCCGATCGCACCACGACCTCGCGCCCACGACATGCCGGAGGCATGTCCGGAATTCCCGAGAAAAAGCGGGCGTTTCAGGCGATCGGCGGGTCCGGGAGCATGACGCGTGCCCGGCGGGGGCGTCATACTACGCGCGTGTTACGCGCGCTGATCTCCCTTGTCGCGGTCGTATTGTTGTCCGGCGCCCCGGCCGTGGCAGCAGGACAGGATCCCTCGGAGGCCATCGGCGCGGCGCTCGCGCAGCAGCCCGCGCCGCCGCAACCGACCCCGCGTCATACCGGCCTCCGCGAGCTTTTCAAAGAGCTCGTCGTGGACTTCAAGTCCCTGCCGGCGAAAGAAAACCTCTACTTGGCGGTGGCCGGCGGCGCGCTTGCCGCGTCGGTGCATCCGGCCGACGACAACGTCAACCGCGCGTTCCTCGACGCGTCGAGCGGCGTGAAGAACTTCTTCAGACCGGGCGAGGTGCTCGGACAGCTGCCGGCGGTCGTCGCGACCACCGTCTACGTCGTCGGACGGGCGGGCGACAAGCCGCGCGTGTCACACGTCGGCATGGATCTGATCCGCGCGGTGATCGTGTCGCAGGCGATGGTGCAGACGCTGAAGTACACGACCCGGCGCGAGCGGCCGGACGGCAGCGCGAAAAACTCGTTTCCCTCCGCCCACGCCGCCGACACGTTCGCCTTCGCCACGGCGCTCGAGCGTCACCTGAACTGGAAGTACGCCGTGCCCGCGTACGTGTTCTCGTCGTACGTGGCGATGTCACGCCTTCCGGCCAACCGGCACTGGTTGACCGACGTCGTGTTCGGATCAGCCGTCGGCATCATCGCCGGCCGGACGGTGACGGGCCACGAGCTGAACAAATACCACGTCCAGATCGTGCCCGTCCCACGCGGTGTGATGGTGACCTACGCGCCCGGCGCGCGCTGAGGCACCTCGAGCTCGACCTCGGCGCGGCCACGCTTGTCGGCCGTCGCCCTGGCCACCTCCGTGCCGTCGATGAGGAACGTCAACACGGCGCCAGCCGGCACGTTGCGCACCGAGAACTCGACTTCCTGTTGCACGGGAGTCGCCTTGGTGAACTCGACCTCCGCTTCGCCGGCGGCGTCAGCGTCCACACCCGTTGGCGCAAGGACAGCCTTCCGCTCGATGTCGTCGTCCTCTTCCTCCACAGGCTTGAATGGCCCGCTCAGGATCAGTTGCCCCTGTGCGTCCCGCACCTCGGCGAGCGCCGCGTTGGTGAAATCACCCGTCGGACTCGGCGTCTGTCCGCTGAGCTGACTCACCATGTAGACCACTCCGCTAAACGTTGCGACCAGGCCCGCCGCTGGAATCAGTTGTCGTTTGTTCTTCATGGGAACAGGCTAACAACCGGGGTATGAACGGAAGATGAACGAGAACTAGTTCGAACTCGGCAGGGTCGCCGCGAATGTCGTGCCTTCGTGGGAGGAGCGGACCAGCGTGACGTCACCGCCATGCGACCGCGCCACCCAGCGCGCCAGCGCCAGGCCCAGCCCGGCGCCACCATCCGATGAGGTCCGCGCAGCGTCTCCTCGGAAGAAGCGCTCGAAGATGTGCGGTTGAATCGCGGGCGCGATTCCTTCGCCTGCGTCTGTGACGGCGAGCACATAGCGATGGGGTTCCTGCGTCAGGGTCACCTGGACGGCGCGCAGGGGGGGCGTGTGGCGAACGGCGTTGTCGAGCAGGTTGCCGACGAGCCGCCGCAGCAGCTCCTCGTCACCCGTGAACGATGCCGAGGGGACGGTCGCGAGCGTGATCGACACCTGCTTGGTATCCGCGAGGACGCGAGCCGCCCGGACCACATCGTCCACGACTTCGTCGAGGTACATCGGCGTGCGACGGACCGGATAGCTGCCCGCGTCTGCTCTCGCCAGCGTGAACATGTCCTCGACGATGCGCGACAGGCGGGTGGTCTGCTGTTCGATGATGGCGAGCGTGTCGCGATACTCCTCCTCGTGCCGATGCGACTGCTGCAACGCGACGGCGGCCGCGGTCCGCGACGTGGTGACGGGTGTGCGCAACTCGTGCGAAGCGTCGGCCATGAACTGGCGCTGTTGAATCAGGGAGGCTTCGAGGCGGTTCAGCAGATCGTTGAATGTCGCGGCGAGCCGGCCGAGCTCATCTCGCGGGTTGGCGACCGGCAGGCGCGCCCCGAGATCTTCGACCCCGATCCTGCGCGCGCGCTCGACCATCGCCGTCACCGGAGCCAGGCTCTGGCGCGCCAGGAACCAGCCGCCCGCGCCCGCGAGCAGCAGGGCGATCGGCACCACGTAGCCGAGCACACCCCGGAGCGACTCGAGCTCTTCATCGGTCGGTTCGAGAGAGCTGCCGACGACGACCAGGTAGGACGTGTCCGCCGGGGGAACACTCAGGCGTCGAATCGCGAGGCGATGACGATCGTCATCGTCCCTGGCTTCGACGACCGTCAGGAGCGTCGCCTCGTTGCCCGCAATGGTGGCCGCATCCGGCAGCCTGATCTCGAGATCCTGGTCCCGTCCGCCTTCGGCGAGCAGCCTGCCCGTCGTGTCGTAGATGGCCAGCATCTGCTGGCGGGACGAGAGCTCGGCGGCGGTGCTGCGCGCCGCATCCGCGTAATCCTGTCCTTCCGCCAGGTCGTTGGCGAGCGACGTGGCGGCGATCTCCATCACGGCGCGCAGGTTGTCGTCGATGCGGTTGTACAGCGCGCGTCCCAGCAGCACGTAGATGAGGCCGCCCACTGAGACCAGCGCGACGGTCAGCGCCGCGACCCAGAACAGCGTCAGGCGCCCGCGAACACTGTCAATCCTGAACGGCTGCATCTTCGGCGATCGAGAGCGAGTAGCCGGCGCCGCGTTGCGTCTGAATGAGCTTTACCGGGTGACCGTCGTCGATCTTTCGCCGGAGCCGCTGAATGTAGACCTCGATCAGGTTCGACATCGGATCGAAGCTGTCGTCCCAGACGTGTTCGGCGATGTCGGCGCGGCCCACGACTTCTCCCTGGCGCCGCAGCAGATACTCGAGAAGCGCGTACTCCTTCGCCGTCACGGCGACGACGTCTCCAGCGCGCTCGACGCGTCTCGCGCGCGTGTCCACGGTGAGATCCTCGAAGGACAGGACGGCGCGCGAGAGCGCCGGCCCGCGGCGCAGCAGGGCGCGCACGCGCGCGAGCAGTTCGGGAAAGTGATACGGCTTGGGCAGGTAGTCGTCGGCGCCGACGTCGAGGCCTTCGACGCGCTGGTCCGGCTCGCCGCGTGCCGTCAACATGAGGATTGGCGTGGAGAACCCTTCCGCGCGGAGCCGGCGGCACACATCGAGGCCGTTGATACGAGGGAGCAGGATGTCGAGGATGATCAGGTCGTAGTCGTTCGTGCCCGCCTGCGTGAGCGCGGCGGCGCCGTCGCCGGCAATGTCGACGGCGTACGCGTGCTCGCGGAGGCCCTTGGCGAGCACTTCCGCGGCGACGCGTTCGTCTTCAACGACCAGGATCCTCATGGGTACGCGCAGGTGAGCCGCGCGAGCGCACCTGGCTGTTTCTTCCCTCCGCCTTCGCTCATCAAGTAGAGCGAGTCGTTCGATGCAAAGGTCACGCCTTCACCTTGTGGCTCGCCGGCGCTCACGACCGGCACCCGCCCAGCCTGGCGCCAGTTCCCGGCCAACAGGTCTGCCGCCCGGTAGAACGTCAGCGCCTGCCTGGTGCGGAGCACGACCCATTTTCCATCCGGGGATACCGCGCCATCCGTAATCCTCTCGGTCTCGGCAGGCTGGCGCGGGTCCCGCGGCGGGCCCACGCGCTCGAGGCGCGACGTCGATCCACTTCGCGGTTCGCCTGGGAATCGATACAACGACACGGGGCCGGTGTCTCCCTTCGTGACGATCAGCATGCGTCCGTCCGGCGTGACCAGCAGCGATTCCGCATCGTGCGCGCCATCCGGATAGGTAGCATGAAAGACGTCGCTGACTTTCGCGGATCCATTTGGATCCGCGGGTTCGGCGATGCGATAGATCGTGATCTGCTTGCGGGTGGCATCGTTGTCCCCGATGTCCGCCACGTAGATGCAGGAGCCCGACGGGCACGGACCGACGGCCACCGCTTCCCAGTCCTCGACCGCGGCGCCGGATAGACTCAGACGTCCGGTCACGCGGCCGTTCCCGTCGAGTGCAAAAAGCACGGGATCGCCCGAGTCGTTGTGGGACCAGAAGCGGCCCGGTGTCCGGCGACTCGCCGCCAGCCCGCTCCCTTCCGGCAGCTCAGCTACGCGCTGAACACTGGTGGCTGGCTTGCACTGGAGGGCGGACGGCTGCGCTTCGGGCGTCCACGGGATGACGAGCGATCCGGCGATGACGACAGCGGCTGACAATGACATGACGTTCACGCTACCGTCCGAGACATGAACATTGGATAAACATGACTGAACGCCAGAAGATGCTCGCCGGTGAAATGTACGACCCGTTCGATCCAGATCTCGCGGCCGGGCGCGCGCGCGCCCGCGATCTCTGCCAGGCGCTCAACGCGACGCGAGAAGGGGAGCAGGAGAAACGGCGTCGCATCCTTCGAGAGATGTTCGGCAAGGGTGGGGATTCCGTCTGGATGCAACCGCCGTTCTTCTGCGATTATGGCGTCAACATCGAGCTGGGCGAGCGCGTCTTCTTCAACTTCAACTGCATCGTCCTGGACGTGTGCCGCGTTCGGATCGGCGATTACACGCTGTTCGGGCCGGCCGTGCAGATCTACACGCCGATGCATCCGATGAACGCCGAGCAGCGGCGGCGCGAAGAGTTCGGGAAGCCGATCGACATCGGATCCGACGTCTGGGTCGGCGGCGGCGCGATCATCCTGCCCGGCGTGCGGATCGGCTCACGCGCAGTGATTGGCGCCGGCAGCGTCGTCACGCGCGATGTGCCGGATGACGTCTTTGCCGCCGGCAATCCGTGCCGGGTGATTCGCGAGATAGCCTATTAGGTTCAAGGGGTTCAAGGGGTTCAAGGGGTTCAACGGGTTCAACGGGTTCCGGTTCGTTTTGAGATCGGGAGGTAGAGTGCGGCAGATTCGAAACGGTTGGCTGGTAGTTGTCGTTGCGCTCTTGCTCGCATTGTCGAGCGACGCGGTCGCGCAGGTCGCGGGTTCTCGCGAGCACTGGATCGCCACGTGGGGGACTGCGCAGCAGTTGGTGCGTCTCCCGGGCGGACGCGGTGCTCCGCCTCCGCCCGCAAGTCCAGGTGCGACCCCGACAGGAACACCTCCACCGGCGGCGGCCGCGCCGGCTCCCGGGTCACCCGCCCGGCGTTTTCCCGCCCCGGTGGAGATCGCCAACATCAGCGACCAGACCCTGCGGATGATCGTTCGCACCAGCGTGGGCGGGCGGCGCGCCAGGGTGCGGATCTCGAATGCGTT
>Ga0193738_1000315_pt1 | contig 29220 bp, 19 predicted proteins | sample L2a1metaG_FD_144927 | JGI IMG/M metagenome (GOLD analysis project Ga0193738, IMG submission 144927) | Soil microbial communities from a riparian zone of the East river system, Colorado, United States - L2a1 | ecosystem: Environmental > Terrestrial > Soil > Riparian zone | place: USA: East River... | reverse complement strand
AAAGAACTGATAAGATGAGTTATTTTCTATCAGGGAACTATACAGACCAAAAAGGTGTAATTCTTTATGACCGTTTTAAACATTATTCAATAAGATTGAACCTGGAGTCTAAGATCACCAACTGGCTGACTATAGGAGTAAGATCTTTCTATAGCAACAGGAGTTATCCCGATTCACGTATGTATGGAGTTGCAAGCAATAGCAGCAGCCCCTACCTGTTCAGCCCCTATGCTGATGTGTATAATGCTGATGGCAGCTACAACATGTTTCCGCAAACAACCACTTCTTTTGTAAATCCATTTTCCATGTTGGCAAATGAAGCCTACAACAGAACGGGTAACCTGAATGGAATTGGATATGCTACCGTTAAAGTTCCATGGGTAAAAGGTTTGTCGTACACAGCTACCTATTCCAAAACCCAGAATACATCCGAAACAGGATCTTATTATGCATCCAATACTTACCAGGGACAAAGCACCAAGGGTACTGGTTCCAGAGCTTACGGAAGAGGTACGGCCACTTTGTTTGACCACCTTATAAAGTATAACAGAACCTTTGCTGAAAAGCACAACTTTGACCTGACCTTACTGCATTCCGATCAAAAATCTGAAGCCTATGGTGAATCGCTTTCGGCTTCGGGCTTTGATAATGATCAGCTTGGTACTTACCGCTTATCAGCAGGTGCTGTCCAGGCAGTTTCAACCTCAGGTTCTGAGACGCAGAGCGTTGGTCAGATGGCACGTCTTACTTATACTTTTGATGGTAAGTATTCCGTTACAGGTACGATCCGCCATGATGGTTATTCAGCTTTCTCAAACAACCATAAATATGGTGATTTCTCATCCGTAGGTGTTAACTGGAATATTTCGAAAGAGAAATTCATGGAAAACTCCAGGGTATTCAATTCCCTTGCATTGCGTGCATCTTATGGCACCAATGGCAATCAGTCAATAGTCCCTTACAGTACACTGGCAAGAATTTCTAACGGTTATTATTATTACCAGGGTGATGCAAACTATTCTTATACCCAGGCTATTTCTACATTGGGTAACGATGACCTGGTTTGGGAATCAACAACTGGTCTCAACTTTGGTCTTGATTTTAGCATCCTGAAGAACAGGTTATCAGGTTCTATAGATGGATATGCAACCCGTACCAACAATCTTGCTTTCACACTGCAATTACCAGCTGCTTCTGGTTTTACGACCATCACAGCAAATGCAGGTGAAATTCAGAACCGCGGTCTTGAGATGAACCTGCGTTCTATTAATATCACCAATAAGAAGTTCACCTGGAGAAGCGAAGCTGCTTTCTCACTTAACAGGAATGAAGTAACCAAGTTGTTAGGCGACAAAGATGGAGACGGCAAAGAAGATGACATCGTTTCGTCAAATTTGTTTATCGGCAGATCGCTATCTACTGTTTACAATTACCAGGTTGAGAGAATGTGGCAGCAGTCTGATAAAGACGCTGGTTCTATCATGGCAGGATTCCAGCCCGGTACTTATAAATTACGCGACGTAAATGGTGATGGCAAGATCACTTCAGATTCTGACCGTGTGTTCCTGGGTAATTCAGGTGCAAATTTCCGCTGGAGCCTTACCAACACATTTACTTATGGTAACTGGTCGTTGATGGTTTACATTAACTCTATCTGGGGTGGTGGAAACTATTTCATCAATGGCGGCAATACTCCATGGAACGATGGTTATGCCAACAGGGGCGATATGAACCATCCTGTTTATGATTACTGGACTCCAGGTAATCCTAACGCAGAATTCCCAAGACCAAGTTATACTTCCAAGGCTAGTGTAAGAGCACCGAAATACTACGACAGAAGTTTTATCAGGTTGCAGAAATTGGCATTGAGCTATGAGGCTACCCGTTTTGTAAAAAAGTATGGCATCCAGGGATTGAATGTCTCATTAAGTGCTGACAACCTCGGAACGTATGCACCAAAATGGATCGGATTGGATGCAGCGACAGGCAGTGGCCTTACTGTTTCTTCTATCCCATCACTGCGTAACGTAATGGTGAACTTTAATATTAATTTCTAAGAAAACGAAATATGAAAAAGATAATAATCATTTCAGCTATGCTTGCAACGTTGGTTGTAAGCTCCTGTAAAAAAGACCTCTCAGAAGTTCCATTGGATTTTTATACTCCGGAGAACTCATTTAATAATAAGGCACAATTTGAATCAGCCCTGGCTGGTATCTATTTAGCCTTCAGAACAGATATGTATGCATCATCGGATGCAGCCAGCAATTATGATATGCTTGGTATGGACCTGGACCTGGCCAATGTGGAATCAAATTCATCTGCGCAAAAGACCCAGTATTTTAACTGGGTTACCATGAACGCTGACAATGGATTTGCCAGCAAATGGTGGGGCCGTTTATACAGATATGTTTCAATGACAAACACTATTATTGATCGGGCTGATGCACCTGCAGCTAAATGGACTTCTGAAAATGAAAAGAAAGCGATCGTGGGAGAAGCAAAATTTCTCCGTGCATTCGCTTATAAATTCCTCGCCAACATGTGGGGTGGTGTTCCACTGGTGTTGAATGAAACCAAAACACCAACCTTTAATTATGTAAGGGCTACCCAGGAAGACGTGTACAAGCAGTGTAAAGCTGACCTCGAATTTGCGGTTCAGTTCATGCCAACCATTGATCAGTTGAAGGGCGGAAGAGCTCCCCGTGAAGCTGCTTATCACCTGTTGTCAGAGATAAATATTTGTCTGAAAGATTACACGGGGGCAATTGCAGCTGCTACCGCAGTAATTACAAATGGCAGAAACAGCCTGATGACTGCCCGTTTTGGTGTTGCAAAAACCTTCACATTCTCAGGATATGATTACCAGGGACCTGCTTCAGCCTGGGGCGATGTATATTGGGATCTGTTCCAGGAAGGAAACTTTAATTTTAAGGAAGGCAACAAAGAAGCCATATGGAATATCTCCCAGGATCCAACCATCAAAGGTGGTAACAATCCTTCTGATGGAACAACATATTCATCAGGTGGTTTTTTAGTATTTGACAGGTGGTGGGGTCCTATTCCCTGGCAGGCAAAAGATGCTAGTGGAAAATCCAACTGGCTAATGGATACACTTATTGGAAGACCCGTTGCTACTTTGATCGTCAGTGCTTATGCTGATAGCCTGATCTGGAAATATAAAAATGACTTTACCAATGACATGAGGAATTCTCAGTTTAATATTCAGCGCAATTATTATATGACGAATCCAACCAGTGCCATTTACGGCCAGGTAATGACGAAAAATAATGTAGATGCTTCTACACTCACTCTGTGGGAGCCAAGAATGACTCCTCATTTCAAGAAATTTGTGCGTGCAGTACCTAAAGGTTTGACGACAGATGCAACGAGCAAAAGACCAAATGACAATGGAAGAAACTGGAAAGACTGGTACATCATGCGTTTGGCTGAAACTTATTTGCTGCGTGCTGAAGCCAATATGTTGAAAGGTGATGCCGCCGCTGCCGCTGCGGATATCAATATTGTGCGTGGCAGGGCATTGGCAACTCCTGTAACTGCAGGAGATGTAAACATGGACCTGATCCTTGATGAAAGAGCAAGAGAATTATATGGTGAAGAATTCAGGTTGAGTACTTTGATGAGAACCGGAAAGCTGATTGAAAATTTGAACAAGTACAATGGCTACCTGCTTGCCAACGGATTAACTGCTCCAAGTAAGGTGAGTAAGTTGCCAATTCCAAGAAGAGAAATTGAAGCGAATACAGGCGCCGTGTTGGAACAAAATCCTGGTTATTAATTCTCGTTTTTTTAATTGAATGTATAGTCTATAAAGCGCCTGTATCTGGAAAGAACAGGCGTTTTATTCTTTAACATGATGAAAAGGGTTTAATAAAATCATAAGTAGATGCTTCTTGTTTAAAAAGAGTAAGATTTAAAATTAGGTTAATGAAAAAAGGACTTACCAGTTTCTTAGTTTGTTTATTGAGTTTTGTTGTTGGTTATAGTCAAAACAGTCATTCAATATATGTGTCAGCTTCGGGAAAGGATAATAATCCCGGAACGATCGTAAAGCCCTTTGCTACTTTAGAAAAAGCTCGTAAGGAAGTAAGAAAGATCTTAGCGAAAGAAAAAAACATTGCTATATCTGTTTATTTCAGAGCCGGTGATTATTTTTTTAAAAACAGTGTTGTGTTTGACAGCCTGGATTCAGGTACTGGAGATAATCCAATTACTTATTCTGCTTACAATAATGAAACGGTATCATTTTCAGGTGGTATTTCCATACCCGTTAAATATGTAACACCTGTAAAAGACGATCTTGTTTTAAATAGATTTCCGGTAACTGCTAAAAATAAAATTCTCCAGGTCGATCTGAAAAAATCAGGCATTAAAGATCTTGGAACACTGACTCCGCGTGGTTTTGCAAGACCTTATCAGCCTGCACCGATGGAATTGTTTTGTAATAAGGAGGCAATGCATTTGTCCCGCTATCCTAATGATACGTTGATCCCATTGGGAAAGGTTTTGGATCCCGGTTCGATACCACGCAATGGAGATTTTTCTCATCGCGGTGGAAAGTTTCATTTTTCAACTGATCAACCTGATCGTTGGGCACAAGCAAAAGATATATGGATCTCCGGTTTTTTTCGTTACGGCTATGCAGATGATGCGGTGCAGATCGCAGACCTTGATCTGAAGAATAGAATTATTTCTACAAAGCAAGAGACATTGTATGGGTTTGAAAGCGGAAAAAATTTTCAACGATGGTTCGCTTATAACTTGCTGGAAGAAATAGATAGTCCCGGGGAATATTATATCGACAGGGCTTCAGGTGTTTTATATTTCTATCGGCCAGACGAAGAACTGAAAACAATTGAATTGTCGATGCTGGAAGAGCCCCTGGTGCAATTAAAAAATACTTCGTTCATTCATTTTAATGGAATAATCTTCGAATGCTCGCGGGGAATAGGAGTATACATTGAAAAAGGAAATGACAATAAAATTGACAATTGTGTTTTTCGCAATTTGGGGATCGTTGGCGTTTGTGTTGGAAAAGGGATAGAACCATTTGCTGAATTAACGCATGAAGGGGATGGTCAACCAGCTTCCGGTAAATTAGGAAGCCTGATGAACTATGTTTATAAGCATACAACATTTGATCGTGAAGCAGGAACAGGACATATTATTTCTAACTGTGAAATTTATAACACCGGAGCCGGAGGAATTAGTTTAGGTGGTGGCGACAGGCTGACCTTGAAAAAAGGAAACAACCAGGTAGTGAATTGTCGGATACATGATTTTAATCGGTTGGATCGTTCCTACAAAGCAGGGATAAATATTGATGGAGTTGGCAACGTGATCAGGAACTGTGAGATCTTCAACTGCCCGGGCAGTGCTATACTTCTTCATGGAAATGATCATTTGATCGAATACAATTCAATTCATCATGCTGTAACCGATGGTGATGATATGGGAGCTATTTATTATGGCAGGGACCCCAGTGAATTCGGTAATAAAGTTCAATATAATTTCTTTCACCATATTGGAAATGATCATGGCTCCATTGTATCTGTCTATCATGATGATGGTGCTTGTGGAATGGAAGTAACAGGCAATATTTTCTACCTGGCTGGGTCCAGGTCTGTTTTGATGGGTGGAGGCAGTGACAATGTCTATCGCAATAACATTTTTATTGAAGGCTCAATGGCTTTTCATCTTGACAACCGATTGATGGGTTGGGCGAAAGCAAATCTTGACAAGGATGGCATTTTTCAAAAAAGATTGGAAGCGGTAAACTATAAGCAAGCGCCTTATGCCACTGCTTATCCCAAACTTAAAAATTATTTTGAAGACAGTCCCGCGTTGCCTAAAAGAAATTTTATTGAGAACAATTTGTTTGTTAATGTGAAGATGCTACACAACGGCAGCGCACAATGGAGTAATATCGGCAAGAATTATTTCTCTTTTGATGAATCGATGTTTGTTGAATATTCCAAAATGAACTTTGCGTTGAAGGCGAATGCAGATGTATTCAAAAAAATGCCGGAGTTTAAAGCAATTCCATTCGATAAAATTGGAGTAAGGAATAAATGATACAAAAGAAAAATTGCTAGCTTACATAAATCGACTCCGTAAAAAAGAATTTATATGAGAAGAAAGATTTTTTCAAATGTCATCGTAAGCTTAGCCATGGTATTGCTGTTTAAGTTTTCAGCAGTTGGCCAGGGAAATGTTGCTAAGTATGATACCCGCGAATATTGGGTAGAAACAATGATAAAGATTGCCGATCCCGTATTAAAGAATCTTAGCCAGCAACAGCTGCGGGCCAAAATGCCGGTGATCAATAAAGATTCTAACCGGGTAAAAGTGGCGCATCTCGAAGCCTTTGGCAGAACATTGGCGGGGATAGCTCCATGGCTTGAACTCGGAGCTGATAATACCACCGAAGGAAAGCTGAGAGAAAAATATATCCAGCTAACCCGAAAGGCTTTAGCAGTTGCAGTTGATCCATCATCACCCGACTTTCTGAATTTTAATAAACACCCACAGCCGTTGGTGGACGCCGCTTTTATGGCCCAGGGTTTATTACGGGGCTATACACAATTATGGGAGCCACTTGATAAAGCGACGAAGACCAATATTGTAAATGCGCTAAAGAGTTCGCGGGTTATCAAACCTGGTGAAAATAACTGGCTGTTATTTACTGCCATCATCGAAGCCTTTTTAATAAGATCAGGTAAGGGTGGCGATCTACATCCCATTGTGTATGCGCTGCAAAAACATGTCGATTGGTACAAGGGCGACGGAACTTATGGTGATGGCGAAGAGTTTCACTGGGACTACTATAACAGCTTTGTTATTCAACCCATGATGCTTGATATTACAAGGGTGTTGAGTGAAAAAAACATGGACACAGTTATCACGTATCAAAAAGTTTTGAACAGGGCACAACGGTATGCAGCAGTGCAGGAAAGATTGATCTCACCTGAAGGCACCTATCCTCCTATTGGCCGTTCCATGATCTATCGCTTTGGAGCATTCCAGGTGCTTTCGCAAATTGCCTTACAAAAAAACTTGCCGGCCGAAATTTCACCCGCACAGGTTCGCAGTGCACTGTCGCTCGTTGTTTATCGCACCATGACAGCTCCCAACACATTTGATTCCAAAGGATGGCTCAACATGGGTGTAATAGGTAATCAACCAGCAATGGCCGAATACTATATTACTACTGGCAGTTTGTATTTGTGCACGGTTGGATTATTGCCTCTTGGTTTACCGGCAAACGATCCATTCTGGACCAGTAAAGCCGAAGATTGGACAAGTAAAAAACTTTGGAAAGGCGTTGACCTTCCTGCTGATCATGCTTATAAAGAGCCTAAATAGAAAAGAACAAATAAATAATAAACATACTATGCGTAATAAACTTATTCTTTTCTCCCTCGCTTTTATGACAGGCACACTTGCCTGGTCACAAAAAAGTATGCAAACGTTGATTGAGGAAAATATGCAATTGGCAAGCAGCCAATATAAAATATTGGCAGCTGCTACTCCTGCAGACAGTATGCCCTGTCATTACAATCCCGCCAACAATAAATTGGTGAATAGTGATACCAAGTGGTGGACCAGTGGATTTTACCCGGGCTCTCTATGGCTGATCTATGAGTTTACAAAAGATGAAGCCATTCGGGCGGAAGCAGTAAAACGACTGGCCATCCAGGAGAAAGAAAAACATTATACCGGCAATCACGATCTTGGTTTTATGATGTACTGCAGTTTTGGTACTGCCTACCGTATTACCAACAATGCCGTTTACAAACCCAGCATTGATACCGCAGCTTTGTCGTTAGCTACTCGTTACCGGCCAAATATCCAATCCATTCAATCCTGGGATAGTAATGACAAGTTAAAATGCCCGGTTATCATTGATAATATGATGAACCTGGAATTGTTGATGTGGGTAGCTCAACATGGCGGCGATCAACGCCTGAAGGATATAGCCCTTACTCATGCCAACACCACATTGGAAAGACATTTCAGACCCGATGGAAGTTCATACCATGTTTTGGATTATGATCCTGCTACAAATAAACTTATACGCAAACTTACATGGCAGGGCGCTGCCGACGAATCCGCCTGGAGCCGTGGCCAATCATGGGGCTTTTATGGGTTTACAATGATGTATCGCTTCACAAAAGATAAACGCTACCTTGACCAGGCAAAAAAGATCGCTGGCTTTTTATTCAATCACCCCAATATGCCGGAGGACCTGGTACCATACTGGGATTTTAATGCACCGGGTATTCCCAATACTTATCGCGATGCTTCTTCTGCTGCCATTAACGCTTCGGCGTTATTAGAGTTAGCGCAGTATGTCAATAAGAAGGAAAGCAAATTCTATATAGACAAGGCTGAAAAAATTATTCGCTCATTGTCTTCAGAAAAATACAGGGCGAAACCCGGTGAGAATGGAGGATACATTCTTATGCACAGCGTTGGCAATATGCCCTCTAATTCCGAAATTAATACAACGCTTACTTATGCAGATTACTATTTCCTGGAGGCCTTATTGCGGTATCAACAATGGGTATTGAATAAAAAGTAAAACGATAAATCGATGAGCCCTGGGAATTTTGCCAGGTCGGTTAAGAATAAAACGATGCTATGTTTAGGATAATTATATTTTTTGTTTGTGGTCTGCTTTCGTCGCAGTGTTTGGTTGCTCAATCTTCCAAACAGGTGTCATCACCGGATGGTAAGCTGCAATTTGTATTTGAACTTTCAAATGAAGGAGCAGCTGTTTATTCTATTTCTTACCAGCAAAAACCTGTTATACTTTCTTCTTCATTAGGATTAAATGGCTGGGAACGTGGATCTGTTATTAGTGATGTTTCTGTTTCAAAACAGGATACCGTTTGGAAACCAGTATATGGAGAACGAAGCCAGGTTCGTGATCATTACCAGGGAATGACAATCACATTACTGCGTAACAATGATGAAAATTTAAAACTGCAAATACAAGCACGGGCTTATAACGAGGGCATTGCCTTCCGATATTTTTTTCCTGAAAATCCTAAAGGAGGAAAGGATATCAATATTCAAAAAGAGCTGACAAATTTTACAGTGCCTGAAGGAACAATGGCATGGTTTACAGAAAGGGCGCAGGGTCATTATAGTTTGTTGCCAATGAAGAATTGGCCTGGCGAAAGTGAAAGACCACTGGTGTTGCAACTTCCTGGTGGAAAATATGCTTGTCTTGCTGAAGCAGGGATGGTCAATTATTCCCGTACAAAATTTTCCCTTGATCCAAATAAATCCAATACTATTAATTGTTCTATCTATGATCGTGTAGATTTCTTTACACCATTTGCCACTCCGTGGAGAGTAGTAATGATAGCGGAACGTCCGGGAGATCTGTTGACAAATAATGATCTCTTGTTAAATCTGAACCCGCCCTGTGAGATCAAAAACACATCATGGATCCAGCCAGGGAAAATAGTACGTGAAATAAGTCTTTCAATGAAAGGCTCAAAAGAATTAATTGACTTTGCAGTAAAACGTCATTTACAATATATTCATTTTGATGCTGGTTGGTATGGATATGAATATGTTGTTTCTTCTGATGCAACCAAAGTAAATGTTGATCCCCGTCGCAATCCAAATAGTGATCTGGATTTGCAGGAAGTTATCCGTTATGCAAATGAAAAAGGGATCGGTGTATTTCTTTATGTGAATCAACGGGCCTTGTATCAGCAATTAGATGAAATTCTTCCTTTGTTTCAGAAATGGGGAGTTCGTGGAATTAAGTTTGGTTTTGTGGAAGTTGGCTCACATCGTTGGACCACATGGTTACATGATGCAATCAAGAAATGTGCGAAGTATAATTTGATGGTAGATATTCATGATGAGTATAGGCCAACAGGTTTCAGCCGCACTTATCCTAATTTATTAACGCAGGAAGGTGTACGTGGTAATGAAGAAATGCCGGATGCAACAAATAGCACCATTCTTCCTTTTACACGTTTTATTGCCGGTGCGGCAGATCATACGATCTGTTATTACCATCGCCCTGAATTAAAACAACGCCTGGCAGAAACACAAAATGCAAGAGTGATGAAAACAACTTCGGGGCATCAGCTGGCACTCGCAGTTGTATTTTATAGTCCCCTGCAGTTTTTGTATTGGTATGACAAACCGGAAGATTCGCAAGATGAACCTGAGCTGGAATTCTTTGATAAAGTATCCACTGTTTGGGATGATACAAAAGTGGTGGATGGTGAAATAGCAAAACATGTTACCATTGCCCGCCGCAAAGGTGATGACTGGTTTGTTGGTACAGTTACCAATACTGAAAAAAGGGATCTGAAAATCCCCTTGAACTTTTTAACGCCTGGAAAAAAATACGAAGCAAGTATTTATTCTGATGATCCCAATTCAAAAGTTCGTACGAAGGTTTCTATCAAAAGAATGAAAGTTGATGCCACTACAGTACTCGATGCAAAATTGATCGCTTCAGGCGGACAAGCGATCTGGATAAAGTCGCTTGAAAAATAAGCAACAGAAAATAGTGATAAATAAAAGAACGATAGCATCCCGGGTGATCCTTTTACTGGTAATAAGTTGTTTTGCTAAACATTCCTTTTGCCAGGATAACCTGGACTTTCAAGCTTTGTTGCAGAAACAAAATTCACCAGGAATATTTATAGCCGACAGTTTTTACACCTGGTGCAGTACTGTAATTAAAGGAGAAGACGGAAAATATCATATGTTTTATTCCCGCTGGTCACATGGAAAAAGAAAGGAAGGTGACGATTCGATGAATTATATTTTCAATGGATTTAAAGGATGGTGCAAGTATTCTGAAATTGCTTATGCAGTTTCGGATAAACCCGATGGTCCTTATAAATATGTATCAACAGTTCTAAAAGGTGATGGTAATCCTGATCGCTGGGACCGGTTTACTATGCATAATCCGCAGATCAGGAAATTCGGAGAAAATTATTATCTCTATTATATCAGCAATTCATTCGATTCATCACTTCAGTTTAAGGATGAATCAAAAATGAGTAAGGATTGGAAACACTGGCTGAAATATAATTGCACGCAAAAGATCGGGGTAATAAAAGCTAAAACAATTGCTGACCTGGTGAATGGTAACTATGAAAAGCCCCTTGCGCCCTTAATGGTTCCTGATAATATCAACACATTTGAAGTGGCTACCAACCCTACGGTAACACAGGGACCTGATGGAAAATACTACATGATGTATAAATCCCGCAAACCAAATGTGGGCAATATGACTTTCTGGATGGCAACCAGTGATAAACCGGATGGCCCGTTCAAAATGCTTGGTGAAGTGTTTACTTCGGCAGAAATGGCCTGTGAAGATCCCTGCATGTGGTATGATAAAAAAAGAAAACGTTTTTATGCGGCGGTTAAATATTATTCCAACAGTAAAAAATTAGTTCCGCAATTCGGCGCTTTAGCATTAATTACTTCCATTGATGGATTGAACTGGCAGGCTGCTGCACATCCGTTGATCTCACTCAGGGAAATGAAAATGAAAGACGGAAAGAAAACAGAGTTGGCTCATCTTGAACGTCCTTTTGTAGTTACTGATAAAAATGGACAGCCACTTGCCTTATTTGCTGCGGCCTCCATCCAGGAACCGTCCAAAGGAGATGCGGATCATCCGGCTTTTGAAAACAATACCTTTAATGTTTGCTTTCTTTTGAAGTAAAATGAACTTAAAAATGAAAAAAAATATTTTACTGACCCGGTTTCTCAGCTATGCAATCGTGGTTGTTGGCCTCTCTGGTTTCAAACAACCGGAGTCGCAGCAAGAAAAAGCAACTACTCCAAACGTCATCCTGGTATTAATGGATGATATGGGTTATGGCGATCTTGAATGTTACGGTGGATTTCCCTATCATACACCCAGCATCAATAAGCTGGCGAATGAGGGAATGCGGTTCACCAATTTCTATGTGTCACAGGCAGTTTGCAGCGCATCCCGTTCTTCTTTTTTAACGGGTTGTTATCCCAATCGTATTGGTCTTAATGGCGCTTTAAGTCCCAATGCAGAGATCGCTTTGAATCCCGAAGAAGAAACGATCGCTGAATTATTAAAAGCAAACCGCTATAAGACAAGCATGGTTGGGAAATGGCATTTAGGACAAAAAATTCCTTACCTGCCATTGAACCATGGTTTTGATGAATATATTGGTCTGCCGTTCTCCCATGATTACTGGCCGGTAAATTATGATGGCAAGCCGCTTGATACAACAACAGGGAGGGGCAAATGGCCTGTATTGAAACTGATCGAAGGAAATGAAAGAACAAGATCGATCACAACATTGGAGGATGCTGCGCAGCTTACTACCCTATATACTGAAAGAGCAGTGAGTTTTATAAAGAAAAATAAAAACAATCCTTTCTTTTTATACCTGGCGCATAACATGCCGCATGTTCCGTTGGCAGTTTCCGATAAATTCAAAAATAAAAGTGGCGCCGGATTATATGGGGATGTAATGGAAGAGATCGATTGGTCAGTAGGTGAGATCATGAAAGCCCTCGAGGCAAATGGGCTTACAAAAAATACAATTGTAATTTTTACCAGCGACAATGGTCCCTGGTTAACTTATGGAGATCATGGAGGAAACACAGCAGGTTTTCGTGAAGGAAAAGGAAGTGCATGGGAAGGAGGAGTAAGAGTTCCCTTCATCATTCGCTGGCCCGGACAGATCAGGGCTGGTTCTGTTTGTAATAATATGGCGGCAAGTATGGACCTGCTTCCAACTCTTGTTAATATATGTAAAGCCAAAATGTCGGTGAAGAAAATTGATGGCGTGAATATTCTTTCCTTATTAAAACAGGAAAAAAATGCCAACCCCCGGGATGAAATGGTTTATTACTATGACAGGAATAATTTGGATATAATGGATGGCCCGGCAAATATGCAAGCGATAGTGTAAGGTTAGCTTTGTATGACCTTAGAACTGATCCGGGAGAAACACTGGATGTAAAAGAATATCATCCGGAAGTTGTTCAGCAGTTGATGACCATTGCTGATGGATACAGGAAAGAATTAGGGGATGATCTGACCAAACAAACCGGCAATGCTGTAAGACCGGCTGCGAAAGTGCCACGATAAAAAAATTGTAAAAAAATGAACCACATAGACACATAGTACACAATAGGAATTCACACATAGGATATCTATGTGAAATACTATGTTCCTATGTTTCGCAGCCTGCCCCGACAAAGGAGGGGTGGTAAAAAAAAGATTGCGATAAGCAGATAGTCAATAAAAAATTATTAAAATGAATAAATACAGACTATGAAGCAAAAACTATTGGTGATGTTGTTGGTTGTATTGATCGCTCATGCAGGCCATACACAAACTCTGCGCCTGCTTACCTATAATATTCGCCACGCACAAAATGAAGCAGGCCAGATAAACGTGAAAGACCTGGCTGATTACATCTTAAAGCAGAATCCTGATGTGGTTGCTTTGCAGGAAGTGGACAGTGTTTGTGGCCGATCAAACAAACTGGATATCGCTGCTGAGTTAGGTAAACTTACAGGCATGTATTATTATTTTGGCAAAGCAATGGATTATGATGGCGGTGGCTATGGAGAAGCCTTGCTCAGCAGGCTTCCAATTGAAAAGATATCTACTGTTGCTCTGCCCATCCAACCAGATAAAAAACGTGAACCTCGTGCAGCCATCGAAGCAATAATTGTAACAAAAGAAGGTAAACGTTTTAAATTCATTACAACCCATCTCGACCATCTTGCGGATGAGACAGATCGCCTGTTGCAAACCAATTGGCTGGCAGAAAAATATGCTGGTGAAACCATGCCCTTTATTATTGGAGGGGATTTGAATGCAAAGCCGGAAGAGAAAGCTATGATACCTTTATTGGGCATTACTAACTACCCGGACAAGGATAAAATGTTATTCACTTTTCCTGCCGGAACACCCAACAAAAAGATCGACTATTTTCTTTTATCCAAAAATCACCCATGGAAATGTACCAGGTTTGATGTACTGCCGGAAAAACAGATCAGTGATCACAGGCCAGTGATCATGGAGATAAAATTGTAAAGAAATTGGTTGGGAGCTTTGTTGATTGAATAAAAAATTGAAAAACAAGTAGTGTCATAGTTCGAAAAAAATGAACCACAAACCTGCCTGCCGGCAGGCAGGGACCCTAAGACACAAAGCTTCACGAAGCCAACTTTGTGTTCCTTCGTGACTTTGTGACTTGGTGGTTCAAAAAAATAAATTGATAACATGATCTCATCTAAGCTTAAAAAACATCTTGCTTTTATCCTGGTAATATTATTTGCAGGTGAACTACAATCCCAGGTTTCTTTTCAAACCAAGCATTTCAAATTAGGTTTTGATCAAAGCGGCAAGCTGACTGAAATGATCGACCGGTCAACCAATAAAAATTATTTACCGCCGGGTGAAACATCTTTCTTATTAAGTGTTCGACGCAATGGTACTATCATCAGCCCAAATAAGCTGCAGTGGAAAAATAAATCTTCGGAGATCAATCTCTCATTTACTGATAAGACTGCAGCCACCATTAAAGTAGATCAGCAGCCCGACTATATCAGTTTTGAATTAAAGCAACTAACAAATGCATCAGATGCAGAGTTGATCATCTGGGGACCCTATCCAACGATCATTGGAGATACGATCGGGGAAGTAGTGGGTGTTGTACGCAATAAAGATTTTGCCATTGGCATCCAGGCATTGAATATAAAAACACTGGGCGGTCATACTTTGGTTGAAAGCGATATTCAACCTTCTTATGATGTATTTGCCGGTGGAAATAAAGTGGATGTGGTAAAAGATGACCTGGATAAACAATTATACAGGGGTGATGTTGCCAAACACATGCCCTACGGAAGTTCATTGCAGGCATATTACCGCAACAGGAATAAAGATCGTGTAATAGAAAACTGGAGTCATGCCCGTTACGTGGCGCCTGCCTATAAACAAGATGGCGGTGTTATTGGAAGCAAGCTCGCCATCTTTGGTGTAGCCACACCCCAGGTGTTATCTGTTATTTCAACCATAGAGTTAAAAGAGAATTTGCCGCATCCTATGCTTGACGGAGTCTGGGGTAAACAAGCGAGGCATGCAACTGAATCATACCTGATCATGGGCTTTGGAGAAAACAGTTTGCAGGAAGCAATGGCGTTTACCCAACAGGCAGGCTTACGCTATCTGTATCATGACGACCCGTTTGATACATGGGGACATTTTAAATTGAAGAGTAAAGATTTTCCCAACAACTGGGCAAGCATGAAAGCTTGTGTGGAGAAAGCCAATGCACAAAATATAAGACTGGGTGTGCATACGCTGAGCAATTTCATCACTACCAAAGATCCTTATGTAACACCTGTTCCCGATAAACGACTGGCGAAGGTGGGGGTTTCACAACTCACCCAAAATATTGATGAAGCCACAAAAGAAATTACCATCAAAGATCCCGGGTTTTTCAGTCAATTTGAGAACAATACATTAAAAGCCGCTGTAGTGGGCAATGAGATCATACGTTATCAAAGTGTTTCCACATCGGCGCCGTGGAAATTATTGAATTGTCAGCGTGGTGCTTTTGGTACACAGCCTATGAGCCATAAAACCAATGATACTATCGGCAAACTGATGGATCATCCTTACCAGGTTTTTTTAGGCAATCATGAACTGGACCAGGAGATCGCTAAAACAATTGCCCGCTTGTTCAATGAAACCGGCCTGATGCAAATTTCTTTTGATGGGCTGGAAGGTTGCTGGAGCGAAGGCATGGGTGATTATGGAAAACAGCTTTTTACCAAAACATGGTTTGATAACCTGAAACCCGAGTTAAAAGGAAAAGTGATCAATGATGCCAGTAATCCCGGGCACCATTTCTGGCATGTGTACACCCGCATGAACTGGGGCGAACCCTGGTATGCAGGATTCAGGGAAAGTCAATTGCAACTGCGATTGAAGAATCAACAGTTCTATCGCCGCAACTTAATGCCTTCGATGCTGGGTTGGTTTAGTCTGAAAGCAGAAACATCTATTGAAGATATTGAATGGATGCTGGCCCGTGGGGCTGGTTTCGATGCCGGCTTTGGTTTGTCCACCAGCATTGAAACAATAAAGAAGCATGGCCGCAAAGACGAAGTACTGGCTGCAATAAAATTATGGGAGAATGCACGGCAGCAAGGCCTCTTTACGGAAGCACAGAAGCAAAAAATGCAGGATACAAAAAATGAATTTCACTTGCAGGTAAATGCTAGTGGTGGGTATAGGCTGTTGCCGGTGTATAATTCTTATTACTTGCACGAACAGAAAATAAAGCAACCCGGCGAACCAACTTATTCCTCTTTTCAATTCGATAATCCTGCGGCGGGACAGCCATTTACATTTATCATTACGATGATGAATGATAAGGATACTGATCCGAATACATCTTTTGATGAGCTCAGTATTTCTATAAACCAGCAGGATCCCTTATTGCTGCCGGTAAGTTTGAAGCAAAAACAGATTTTATACTGTGATGGGAAAACGATAAAGCTTTATAATAGCCAATGGCAATTATTACAAACTATTGAGAAACCTTTACCGGTCCTTGCACAAGGAAGGAACGATATAAAGTTTGATGGTAAATATTCCGGTGAAAATGGTGGCAGGATAAAAATTGAGGTAAGGGCTAAAGGAATCCATGAAACGCTGAAGGCAATCAATCAATAGTGTTTCAAAAACTACGCATTGACATTAATGTTAAGATGATGGCTGATAAGATAGCTATCCGAATACATCGAGGAAAAAACCGGATTCGCTGGTTTAGAATAGAAGTCACGAAGATCGATGCACAAGATCATCAGGGTCTTCCATATCATTCGTTTTTATATTGCCAGGTTGTGGTTTGTAAGGCCGATGTGTGACATCATCTATATCTTCTCCCTCCGCAGGAGGTTCTTCTTTTTGCGAATGCACAAGATCATCCGCATCTTTTTCTGTCTTTTCCTTTAGCGGGGGTCTTGGATCTGTTTTCTTGCCTTGCTTAAGTCGTTTTTTCATGATTGATAATTTTAAGAATGAAAGGTTTTATCAGCGCTATCATGTTTCCCATAATTACACATGAGATAAAGTCCGGACGAAACCTTAATGCTTGCAAGCTCAAAACGAATGCCTGATTTTTATAGTGATTATTCATCAGGGAGTTCCAAAAGTCGCAGAAATGTTTGTTAGGACTATGAATCGCTGGAACGATATAGTTCGTTGATCAGATTTTATTCCTATTTATAGAGAGATCTCTCAATTGTATTTTCGGTAATTCTATGCAACTTTCTTATTTTGTACTCATTTAAATCAATTATGGGAGAAATAGAAGAAATAGTTCAAAGGCTGATTGAGTTTCGTAATGAGAGAAACTGGGAACAGTTTCATAATTCTAAAGACTTGGCCTTGGCAATTAATGTTGAAGCCGGTGAATTATTGGAATTGTTCCTTTGGAAAAATGCTGATGATGCAAACAGAGAAAAGGTAAAAGAAGAGCTAGCAGATATATTTGCTTTTGCTTTTCTCCTCGCAAATAAATATGGATTTGATGTTAAAGAAATTGTTTTGGAGAAAATAAAACAGAACGGAGAAAAATACCCGGTTGAAAAATCCAAGGGAACGGCAAAAAAATACACTGAGCTATGATTGTTTATCAAGCTACGAAATCTGATTTTACTGACGACGTTTTTGAAGATAAAATCGAAACAAAAATCCTGGATTTTTTTAAGAAACATTTAAACCGTTCAACCGCCTCAAATGAGATCAGTTCCTGGAGAGATTCCATGCAATATATGGAACGAGTATTAAGGGATGACGCAATTCCAGATGACTGCGGAGTCGCTATAGAATATCAATTACCACAAACTGCCAAACGAATAGATTTTATATTGACCGGTACGGGAGATAATAATATTGAATATTGTATAATAGTTGAACTTAAACGCTGGTCCGAGGCTACACTTTCATCCAAAGATGCTATTATCAATACCCGTGTTGGTAAGCATTATGGCGAATTTCCACATCCATCTTATCAGGCGTGGTCATATGCAAGTTTGTTATATAACTTCAATCAAACTATTTCTGATGATAAGATAAACTTACAGCCCTGTGCGTACTTGCATAATTATGTTTTTGATGATGTGATTAGGAATAATCATTATAAAGAGCATCTTGAAAAAGCGCCAGTGTTTTTAAAAGGTGAGGCCGGTGAACTCAGAAATTTTATCAAACAGTACGTTAAGCACGGAGATAAAACGAAAATTTTATACAGAATTGAACAGGGAGAGATCAAGCCGAGTAAAATGCTTGCAGACAGTATGGTCGCGATGTTGAAAGGGAATAAAGAGTTTATTATGATCGATGATCAGAAAGTTGTTTATGAAACCGCGTTGGAGTTATCCGCCAAGGCAACTGCAAATAAAAAGCAAGTGTTGATTGTTTCAGGAGGCCCGGGTACAGGTAAATCAGTTGTTGCTATAAATTTATTGGTGGAAATAACTAACAGAGGATTATTGACACAATATGTTTCAAAAAACGCGGCGCCCCGAAGCGTTTATAGTAGCAAATTAACTGGTACGTTAAAACGAGGATTGATCACAAATTTATTCAGAGGTTCTGGAGGCTTCGTAGATGCAAAGCCGAACGTGTTTGATACTTTAATCGTAGATGAAGCTCACAGATTAAATGAACGATCAGGGTTATACGGGAATTTAGGCGATAACCAAATAAAAGAAATTATTAGCGCTTCACGTTCTTCTGTTTTTTTTATTGATGAGGACCAAAGAGTGACATTGAATGATATTGGAACAACTCGTGAGATTAAAAAATGGGCCGCTAAAGTCGGTGCAGAAGTCCGTGAAATGGAGCTGGGTTCACAGTTTCGCTGTAATGGTGCAGATGGATATTTAGCATGGTTGGATAATACACTTCAGATCCGAGAAACAGCAAATTCTACTTTACCTGGAATTGATTATGAATTCAAAATATTTTCTTCACCAAGTGAGCTAAGGAAAGCGATCATTGAGAAAAACGAGATCAGTAACAAAGCTAGGATGGTAGCGGGATATTGTTGGGAGTGGTATAGCAAAAAAAAGTCAAGTGCTTTTGATATAGTGATACCTGAATTTGATTTCAAAATGAAATGGAATCTAACTACTGATGGAAGCCTTTGGATCATAAATCCAACTTCGATTAACGAGATAGGTTGCATACATACTTGCCAGGGTCTTGAAGTCGATTATATCGGAGTAATTGTCGGTCCGGATTTAATTGTAAGAGAGGAAAAATTATTAACCAATCCTACAGCAAGAGCAAAAATGGATCGCTCGATATTGGGATATAAAAAATTAATTGACAAAAATCCAGAAGAAGGTAAACAGTTTGTTCGATCAATAATTAAAAATACATATAGAACACTTATGACTAGGGGAATGAAAGGTTGCTATGTCTATTTTGTTGACAAGCAATCTGAAAATTATTTTCGTTCAAGAATTGGATAATTGTAAAAATATATGCCAAAAAGATTAAATATAGTTCTAAAAGTACCTAGAAAAGAGTTTGAATCTAGAGGAATCTATAATTCTTTAATAGATTTCGATAGCAGATTACATATTGATCCTGCTTTAGTAGAGGCGACTGGTATTATAGAGTTTAAGGATTCCAAAAAAGAAGTCATAAGGTATTTTACCGATGTCCTCCGATTAGTAAAATCTTCAACCGAAGAGAATGATATTTTTTGGAATGCGGCTTTATCAAAATTATCGTTTGGTGAAGGGTTAAACACTGCATTGGGATATTCTGCAACTGGAACAGGCGGCAGCGGAATAGGTTCAATAACTGCTAGCACTATTTTGCATTCCATCAAAAAAATTCAAGAAGCAGGCATAAACGATCCAGAAATTTTCGAGCTTGTTGGTGTATTTGAAGAGAATATTGGACCTGACAGGATAAGTGATATGATTTCAATAATTCTAAAGAAAGATTTTAGAAATTATACCCAAAGATTATGCAGAGAATTAAATATCAAAACACGTCTTTTTAAATTTGATGATATACCCTATCATTTGCCAATCAATCCAAAAACGGGCGAGCATCTAATATTTGTTCCAACTAAAATGCTCAACGATCTGCCAATTGCAGATGATTGGGAAGATGTTCCAATGGCTGCGCAATATTCACAAAAAGTAAAAGATAATCTTAATACGATTCTAGGGAATAGCTGGCGGGAATTTCGAAAAATTAGCAAAAGCAAGCTTAAGGAGGTGCTTTTAGAAAATCCTGAGATGTTAAGAGAATTGCTAATGTTGTATAAAAAGAGAGCCAAAAAGGGGTATGACTTTGATGTTGATCATCTAGGAGAATTAATATGGGATATTATAGGTGAAGATGCGAGTAAGAAAAACCCGCTTGATTTAAAAGCTTTTGGAGATATCACCGAAAAAAATATTTTAGAAGTTGCTCATGTGATTTGTGATCATTTTAAAAAGCTAATTGAAGAAAATGGATTAGTTGAACATATCTATGATTCCAATGGAGATCGCCGTCCGGAAAGATTTCCTCAACTATTATTATTTGCTGTTGCCGATAGTTATTGTAATGCTAATGATTTAGATTTAAGTCGGGAACCTAATGCAGGATCAGGGGCATTAGATTTTAAAGTATCAAGGGGATTAAAAAAAGTTAGTGTAGAGATAAAATATTCGAGCAATCCAAAACTGGTTGAGGGTTACGAAAAACAATTGACAGCATATAATAAAGCTGAAACTATAAAAGCTAATAACTCTGTTTATTTGATTATTAGAGTAAATGAAAATAACGATCATAAAATAAAAAGTATTCAAAAAATGATAGAAGAAAGAGAAAAGAAAAATCATCCTTCTCCAATTCTGATAATCGTAGATGGTATAAAAAAACCGTCAGCAAGTAAAAGATAGAATTTCTCTAAAAGTCTTAAAAAAAACACCATGCCTAAATGTATTAAGCGAGGCGTTTACCAAATTGGAAAAGGGTTTTGTATTGACTGTTATTAGACAAGAGTTACAAACGATGAAAGATCAATAATAATTACATATGCAAATCACTACAAATAAATTTACTTTGAAACAATTGTTCAGTAGCTCCAATGAACAGTTTGTTGTTCCTGGTTATCAAAGGCGATATGCATGGGGTCGTAAGCAACATGCGGCCCTTTTTGACGATATCAACTTATTACAAGATGACGATAATCATTTATTTGGTATGATTCTTTGCCATACTTGCCCTCATACTGGCGGGCTTAATCAATCTGAGTTAGTAGATGGTCAGCAAAGATTAACCACGATTACTATTTTATTGCTTGCTCTAAAAAAGAGGTTTGAGGAACTAGAATTAAAAAAGAAGGCTGAAGAAATTGAAGGCTCATTTACTGTACCGATTTAAGAGAGCAACAATTGAATAAAATTTCTTTGGGAGATTTAGATAACGCTGATTATAAACGGATTTTTAGAGGCGAAGGGGAAGATGAAATTATTAATAAGAAACTCTGGAAAGCCTATGAGGACTATTACATTTGGTTCGATGGTTTTAATAAGGATGAGCTAATCACATTTTATAACAAGCTGATAAATATTGCAGTCATAATTAGGCTTGATGTAAGTTTTGCCAAAGATGCTTACAAATTATTTGAATCCATTAATAACAGAGGATTAAAATTGTCTCCTACAGATATCATTAAAAATTTTATTCTTGGGCATGCATCAAAAATTGACAATATAACCCTGGAAAAAGTAAAGACTTTTTGGAGTGACATCATTACTAATCTTGACGGCATTAATACAAACCAATTTTTAAGGCAGTACATGTGTATGCTCCTTCAAAGAAAAGTGACAATGAAGGGTCTTGTGGAAGACTTTAAACACTATTATGTTAATCACATAGAAACAGCAGAAATGTTATCTGATGCTTCGTTATATTCAGATGATGATGAATTACAGGATGACGACGAGGAAGATGTCGACACTAAAGAAGAGGTACTGGAAAATGAAATCGAGAAAGAGGATATGCAGACAATTAAAAGGGTTTCAATAGTACATTTCTTAAAACAAGTCAGAGATTTTTCACTTCTTTATAGAAAAATAAGAATGCGAGAGTTTGGAGAGGAAAAAATAAATTTTCATTTATTGAATCTTCAACGAATTTTATCCTTTCCTACTTATATTTTCCTACTTAGTTTGCTAAATAGAGACGTTTCACAAAAAACAAAAATGGAGGTCTTAAGTATAATTGAGACATTCATGCTTCGCAGACATATTTGTCAAAAAAGAACTGGTGAGCTTGATAATATTTTTGCTCAATTAATAAAAGTTTCAGATTCAAACATTGTATCTGAAATAAAGAGCCTTTTAATGGAAAACCTTCCGACTGATGAAGAGTTTGAATCCTATTTTCCAAAGCATATTTTTAAAGGGAAACTGATAGATCGGGCCAGATATGTCTTAGAGCAAATAGAATATTATTTAATAAAGGACAAAGGGGAATATAAATTGTCATCGGCTATGGATGTTCATCTAGAACACGTCATTCCCCAAACAATATTAACGAAGAGGGCTAAGAAAGAATTTGGTGATTGGGTTGAATATCTAGGAGAAAATGCTGTAACAAAGCACAAAAGATATGTATCTGTAATTGGTAATTTAACCCTCATCGCCGGAGAGTTGAATATTAAAGCTTCAAATAATCCTTTTAACAACAAGAAGGACAACTACAAGGAATCAAATATTAAATTAAATGATTCCCTGGCTAATTATTATAGGCAATTTAAATTTCCACAAATTGAAGAAAGAGGAAAAGAACTTACAAAGATTGCATTAAAAATTTGGAAATTCTAGGCAAGCTATTGTCTCTTAATTTCAGAGCTTAGGAAAAAATGAGGTATTTATATTAATTGTCCAAATAGGCTTCTCTTCTGGAAGTAACTATATATTTTGTTACATCTCTAACACTCCATTCTTCTTCCAGCGTTATGGCAACTGCTTCAATTGCCACGTGAATGCCGTAAGAACCGTCGGGATTCTTTATGCCAAGGAAGTTGTTTAAGAACAAAGCTGATTTTATTCTAACTATACCAGATGTTATATTTTCTCTGGTTCCTTCTGGATAATGGCGGTAGTCGACTTTTTCTTCAAAAGGGTTTCTATTATTTACATCCAATAAGTATACATCACAAACATTTCCTCCAGGTGGTTTGGTAAACATGTCAACACCTATATTCAAGATACCTGACTGATCAATTAGTTTTGTCATTTGACCCATGAGATTTATTGACTTTTTGGTTCTATTAATTTCATCTTCATCTCTGCTGGCAGCGAAAATATAATACCATTCAACTGTATTTTTAGGCAAGATAACTGGCAAAGTAATTCTTGATTTACCTCCTTTGAAGGTTGCATTCGAACCACTATTAATATAAAATTGTGATGCCTCTAGTAACTGAACAGGCTTATATTCTTTTTTTACGAGATAGTTTTCCTGAACAACATATTTTGTCGAATCATAAACTGTATGCCATAAAACAGATGAATTAAAGTTTTTTGTTAATTCACTCCTAGGGATTCGTTGAATTTTGAATCTACAAATTCTCCCACTTATCGCAGAGTTTGCGAAACGGAATTTATAGATTCCCGTCCTATTAATAGTAATGGTTTTATTTTGAATCTTGCTGCTTTTGTAATCCATAAATTTTGATGACGATGGGAGTTCGACGATTTCTATTTCTTTCAATTCCTTTCCGTTAACTTCTTCAAAGCTGAATATCATTTGATCTCCTTCGGCGAATCCATAGTAAAAAGTCTCTTCACCCAAGCGGCCAACCTTTAAAGTGTTTTCGGCAACGTCTATTGGTGATAACTGTGCGGTTAATAATGTGCAAATTGAGAGTAATAAAAGAGTACAAGTAAACTTTTTGTTCATAGATATTGGAATTGGTGGTGCTTTTTAACGAAAGAAAATTGTAGATAGTATGTCATTAAGTAATAACTAAAAAAGCCGATTGATTAAGGTCAAAGGATTCAATAATTTAATTGGTGAAACAATCTTTTTATCTTTTAATCGTTACTACGATTCAACAAAGTTCGAAATACTATGACATTACTTGCTATCATTATGCCATGGTTGTCATTTATGCTTCGCGGTAAAATACTCACTGGGATTCTTTGTTTAATTCTCCAAATAACAATAGTTGGATGGATACCAGCAGCGATATGGGCTGTAGTGTCATTGCAAAACCACAGAGCAGATAAGCGAACAGATAGAATAGTAAACGCTATGAATTCAAAGGCTGCATAAAAGCCCAAAGAAGAATTTAGTCTACCATTTTCTTTAAGATCAACGACAAATTATTTAAGGTCTACCCTCAGTTGACTTTTTTTCTTTTTGGTGTTATGATTTCAACCCAACAAAAATGCGACTAAACTAAGATGGATTTCCAAAAGATTGAATTTTCACAAGATTGATCGTTGTTCATATATTTATGTTAGCGGTAAGGCTATTGCGATAGCCTATACTCTTTCAACAGGACATCAATTTGACGATACGCAATGACAAATCAAGTTAAAATTTACGTTTATGGCTCTTGCCATTTTTCAGAGCGACTTGCCAGCGATGAAGCTGTTGGAAATGGAGGCTACGGCATCGTAATCACTTCTAATGGGAAAAAAGTTGAAGAAATTTCAGGAGGCTTCTCAAACACCACCAATGCAAGAATGGACATTGTTGGTATCACCGAGGGGCTTAAAAGAATTAAAGAGCCAAGCGACATAGTAGTTTACTTGACAAATGGCTATGTTATTGACACATTATCCAAAGGCTGGTTAGAGAAATGGAAAAAGAACGGATACAAAAAGAAAAAGCATGTTGACTTATGGAAAAAATTAGATTCTATTTTACAAGAAAATTCCCATTCACTATCATTTAAACATTCAAGAGAAATAAAGTACACAGCCGATTTTCAACTTGCAGAGCAGTTGGGAAAAACTATGTCGGGAAAGAAAAATCTTCCCAACGACTTAGGTAGAGACGGCAATAACACCAAAGACTTTTTCGATGCATCTCAACAAACATCAAATAACCAGACCGAACTTACAGAACTTGACGATGACAAACCAATACTTGACGGTATTTGTGTAGATACTTCCTGTATTGAAAATCCAGGGAAAATGGAATATCGTGGCGTTGACATGAAAACAGGGAAAGTAATATTTGAAATGAAATACGAGGAAGCGACAAATAATATCGGAGAATTTTTAGCTATAGTATATGCTCTTGCACTTTACAAAAGAGAAGGAAAGGAATTAAAAATCGTTTACAGTGATAGCCTGAATGCAATTTCGTGGGTCAAACAAAAGAAATGTAAGACTAAACTTGAAAAGAATGATAAGAATATGGTGGTATTTGAACACATTCAAAGAGCCATAATTTGGCTTAACAATAATGAATATGATGCTAAAGTATTAAAATGGAATACTGCGGCATGGGGAGAAATTCCAGCCGACTATGGACGAAAATAATTTGCTTGATATTTCGTTTAGTCGAAGCAGCGTATTGCTCACAAATTTAATTTCAGATAGTGAATCGAACCAAGACAGATTTAAGCAATTTAAATGATAAGCAAAGGGAAGCCGTTGTCAGCGAAGACAAACGGCTTTTAGTTTTGGCTGGTGCTGGGTCAGGCAAGACAAAGACACTTTTACAGAAACTAATTTATCTAATTGAAGAAAAAGGAGTAAGTCCGTCAAGTATTCTGGCTGTCACTTTCACAAAGAACGCAACGAATGAAATGATTGACCGCTTAATCATTTCAGCAGACACGACAGGACTATATGAAAACATGTTATTCGACAAGCGAATGAGTAAATCTGATAAGGATAAGGAGAGAATTAGCAATCAGAAAAAGTACAAGTGGATTGATGGTTTAACGGTCAGAACTTTTCACAGCTTTTGTTATAGCATCTTACGAAACTACGGCGTGAATGAGTTTGATAATAAGTTCAGGATTATCGGTGATGAAAAACGAGATGAAGAAGATGAACTCTCAAAACATGTTGCTCCAGAAACAGTTTTTGAGGTAGTGCACAAGCTTTTGATTGAACAATGTGAGGATACAGAATTTTTGCTGCAACTCAAACGGTATATTTTAGATTACGTTATTGATAAAATCCACCTAAAGAAAAACGATAATAAGTATTTACCAAAAGATGGCAAATACTTCACAACACTTGACCGAACAAAAGTCCGTTCCAAATCCGAACAGTTTATTGCTGATTGGTTTTACCGCCACAGCATCAAATACGAATACGAACCTCTGCTTAATGTAAAAGATTTTCCTTTTCATCCTGACTTCTTTATTCCTGAAGCTAACCTTTACATTGAGCATGTAAGCGACAAAAGTTTTTCAACCAAAGACAAAGAAGAACAATTCCAAAAAGGGAATTTGCTTTTAGTAAAAACTTTTGAAGCTATGACAAAGGACTCTGCTCTGTTCAATCATACACTTGACAAGGTTGTAAAAAATCGGTTACCTGCAAATTATCACAAGACCGTTTCACTTACTTACAAAGAAGAATTTGAAGGCTATCACGAAAACGTAAAAGATTTTGTAACCCAAATCATGCGTATCACGGACATGATTAAAGTCGAGAATATTGACTTGAAAGTCGTTTTAACGAATGGAAGGAAAGACCAGCATGAAAGGGTTAGGAATTTTTATGAATTAGCAATTCCAATTGTTGAAAAGTATATTCAATACTGCACCAACAAATCTTTTCTTGACTTCAATGACTTAATTTCAAGAAGTGCATCCCTTTTTAAAAATCACGGGGACATCGCAAATAAATATAAAACCAAATACCAATACATTTTAGTTGACGAGTTTCAGGACGTAAATAATTTACAAGTTGAGTTAATCAAACTTTTACTGACCGACCAAACACAGTTGTTTTGTGTTGGCGATGATTGGCAAAGTATTTATGGGTTCAGAGGTTCTAATGTGAGTTACATTGTTGACTTTGAAAATCATTTTCCAAATGCGAAGGTTGTAAAACTAAATTTGAATTATCGTAGTACACAAAATATTGTTGGAGCAAGCAATGAAGTAATTAAAAACAATAAATTCAAAGTTGAAAAAGAAATACATTCTTCAAAGCAATCAGAACACAAAATAGTTGTGTATTCAGGCAACAGTGAAGAAGATAACATTCAATTTTGTTTTGACAAAGTGAAAGAATTGTTGGACGATGGGCTGACTAATGAAGATATTTTATTTCTATACCGAAGAAGTAAAATGTATTCGCCTTATTTCTTTCGCTTTAAAAACGACAATGTAAAAGTTCAGGCAAAAACAATTCATGCAGCAAAAGGGCTTGAAGCAAAAGTTGTTTTCATCATCGGCTTGACAGAAGGTAGCGGAGGCTTCCCAGACATTTGGTTAGAAGACAGAATCTTTCAAGTCATCAAAAAAGCGAATCATGATTTGCTTATGGAAGAAGAACGGCGATTATTTTACGTTGCAATCACAAGAGCTAAAGACAAGCTTTTTCTAATAACAGAGAAGGGTAACGAATCAAGTTTTTTAAAAGAGATTCCCGATATTTTTACTGTAAAGACAAGCATCCCCATAAAGTCAGTTGTTGAAAAGGTAATTACTTGCCCTAAGTGTTTCAGTCAGCTAGAGAAACTTTTTGCTTTTTGCCCCTATTGTGGACACAAAACAATGAAATGACGAATTCCAGACCAAGAACACTACGTTTGCTGTTGCATCTAGTGGATCCTTTACAAAAATCATAACAGATAAGATTTCATAATAAGAATGATCTCATCATCAGTAATTAATCGGCAGTTTACAGTCAGTTAACTGTGGTGTTGCAATTTTGTTTAACTCCAAACAAGGTCAAACCTGTATCAAAAGTTTAGAACCTTCTATTCTATCCATTGAACCAGGGTTGGAGTCCCTAAGGCAAAGCCCCTACCACGAAACTGGTATTGGAAACCACCCACGAAACACCGTACCTTTTCACATATCCAAATAATTCCTATCCAACTTCCGCCTTCTGCACCCTCCGATTTTAAATAAATCGCAATCGATGGTTTAATTAACGGCCATTGTATTGAACAATGGGTCATGCAGCAACCACAATAAACGCTTCACGGTCCTCTTGTTTAGTAAGTACCGGATGTATTAGTAAATGTTTAAAATATAAATTTTATGAAAATTAATCTTCCCGACCAAAGTAGTCGTGAAAAAGATGGATCCATCCATTTTCATGCAGACATCAGCGCTGCTTATCTGAAGAAGGAGGAAACTCCATTCGGATTTCGCATCGACCTGGGAAAAGAGTACAGTGTGCTCAATGAACCGGGCACCCCGGCTCTGCCTTCCCGGGTAATCCAGGTTGCATTGCCTGCGAATGCAACCGAAATCACCGTGCAAGCAAAGACATCAAAGTCACGGAAATTGTTCACCGAACCCGTTTTTATCATGCCGGTCCCCGAATACGAAGTAGCCGCCAGCGAGAATGGGAAAGATTTTAAATTAAGCAAGGAAGAGGAAGCGCGACTCAAAGCGGGACTGGAATTTGAAAACAAAGAGACAAGGAATATTCCTTCTCCTCATCCACGCTTCGTTCCCGATCCGGAAAAGTACAATCGCTTTTTAGCCCGGGAATACCCGGTTGCTGAAGTTAGTTCTGTAGTTGCCGTTGGAGGCAATTGCATCGTTCACGTACGGATCAATCCCATCACCTTCAACAAGGATTATATTCTTGAATTGCATGAAAGCATTGATGTAATTGTAAATTACAAACGCAGTAAGCGCAGCCAGGTAAGCGAACGCAAGATTTACAATTCTCTCCCCCAGCCTGCACCACTTCGCGAATCCACGATCAGGAGCCTGAAGGAAATGGTGATCAACCCAAAGGATATTGTCGATATTGATCCCTATCCCTGGGTCGAATTCCTGCAGTATAACTATATCGTCATTACAGACAATTATCGCTGGGACCCTGTAACCATGACACCCGCAATCGAAGTGGGTGATATGAAGGCTGTATTCGAAAGACTGGTATCATGGAAACGGCAAAAGGGTTTAACAGCACGCGTCGTCACGATTACCGATATCATGA